>Ga0265297_10000352_pt1 | contig 145976 bp, 141 predicted proteins | sample Munlanlwell13791_FD_192502 | JGI IMG/M metagenome (GOLD analysis project Ga0265297, IMG submission 192502) | Leachate microbial communities from a municipal landfill in Southern Ontario, Canada - Leachate well 137-91 | ecosystem: Engineered > Solid waste > Landfill > Unclassified | place... | reverse complement strand
CAAGGCCAGAAGGATCTACCGCAAGAAGCGACGCTCGGATTCTAATGAAAGCCCGGAAGGAAACCCCGTATGAAAAAAGACTGTCCGTTAGGGCAGTCTTTTTGAGTGCGGGGAGGAGGTCATTAATATCAGAATAGACGATCGATTTGCTGCAGTTGGTTGCTGACCGCCAGCGGCGCTTTGCCCAGACTATGTTGGATATATTCTTTAGCTAGCGGTACGTTGATTTTTGCCAGATCGGCTATCATCGCGTAACGTATTTCCCAGGCGGCGTCCGGATCGATGGTCAGACCGCGGACCGTTTTTTCTATATTATCAGCAACCGCCTGCAAATTGAGGCTGTCCGCCGGCCACAGACTATCGACGGTCAGGCGTTTTTTTAAACGTTGGCCGGTCTTTTCCAAATTATCCAATAATTTTGATTTTTTTTCCTGTTTGATATCATCGGGGCTTTTAGTCAGAGGTTCGCAGACCCTTAAGATAAAATCGTCGTCGCGGTAGATTTGGTCTTTTTCCCGATAAGCTTCATTATTTTGGCTGGCGTTGAGATCAATCGCCAAGCCAAAATCTACCAGATAAAAATCTTCGATCTCGCCATTATCCGTATAAGTTACCATGATATTCCGTTCATGGAGGTCGCGGTGATATATGCCATTTTTATGCAGGTAATTAAGGGTGTTTTTGATTTTATTGAATTTTTCTCCGGACAGTCGGAATCCTTTCTGCTGTAAGAATTTGATTATTTTCAGATAATTATCCTGCTCAATCCTGATTTGTTCGCGGGCGTCATTTTTAGGGTTGTTATATTCTACTCCGATCAGGATATCGACGGCTTCCGTCAAACGGTTTAAATTAGTCTCCGCCTTTCCAGTCTTGATTTCCTCCCGAAAGTCCAGTAATTCCCGGTCATTGAATAGCTCTCGATCGGAAGCATGCTTGACCACTTCTTTATACAGGAAAGAACCGAAATCGTCTCCCGGAATGAAATCCATGAGCATCAGGTCGCATTTCTTGCTGGAAGTATCTATGCCATCCGTTTCCAGCTTTTTTTTAAGCTCATTGTCCTCTTCATTAATATCAAGCTGCCTATATAGGTATATTTGCGGTATTTTTATTAAATCCGGCGAATTAGTTTCGCGGACCAGATCATAGGCGCGCCGATGCATGTCGAATTCCTGTTTGCCGGCGCCATATTCATAAATCTTTAGCACTTTGGTCGCTAATTGATTAGGGCCGTCCTTCGTTTCTGGGTTTGCTGGCTCAAAAACCGCCGCGATCTCCGGCGGTAGGGAATCCAAATTGACCAAGCCGATGACGCCATCATGGCCTTCGTTGATTTTGGTGGCCCCGATCAATATTTTCTTTTTTAAATAGTCTTCCAGCCGCTTATCGTTCTCCGCCTGTCCTTCGCGATCCAAACTAATAAATTTATTCGATGATTTTTTATCGGGTAGGCTGAAATCTTTTTCTAAACTGCGCATAAGATTAATCAGATTGATAATGGTTTATGATTATATACTAGACTATAAATCATTAAATCGCAATCAAACCGGCTTAATACTTGGTTTTTAGTGATACCGACAACCAGTTTGCTAATCTTCATTCCTTATACTAAAATGATATAAAGTCCGCTTAAATTCTTTATCGTTTTTGATTATTTAATCTAACATAATTAATGTCTTTTGTCCATCTCCATAACCATAGCCACTATTCTTTGCTCGACGGCCTGACTAAGCTGGACGAAATGGTTAATTATGCCAAAGAACAGGGTTCGCCAGCCGTGGCTCTCACTGATCACGGCACCATGTACGGCATCATCGAATTCTATCAGAAAGCCAAGAAAGCCGGCATTAAGCCGATTTTGGGTGTGGAAACCTACCTGGCGCCCAATTCCCGTCTTGACAAAAATACCCGCGAAGACCGGGGATATCATCTGCTCCTATTGGCTAAAAACAATACCGGCTACCAGAATCTCATTAAATTGGTATCTGTCGCCCACATTGAGGGCTTTTATTATAAGCCGCGCATTGACTGGGAAATTTTACAAAAGCATCACGACGGCCTGATTGCCACTTCGGCCTGTCTAGCCGGCGAAATCGCTCGTTTGATCGTGGCCGATAAGCTGGCCGAGGCGAAAAAGCGGATTTTAGAATATAACGAACTTTTCGGTCCGGGTAATTACTATTTGGAAATCCAGGATCACCCTGAACTGGACGGCCAAGCTAAGGTCAACCAGCAATTGATCAAGTTCTCCCGGGAGCTGCATATCCCGCTGGTCGCGACCAATGATATCCATTATTTCAAGAAAGAAGACGCCGAAGCCCAGGACATCCTGTTATGCCTGCAGAATAAAAAGAAAATTACCGACACCGACCGGATGAAAATGCTCGGTTACGGCGATTATTCCATGCGTTCCAACGCCGAAATGGCCGCCGCTTTCCGGGAAACGCCGGAAGCCGTAGCTAATACCTTGAAGATCGCCGAGATGTGCGACGTGGAAATCGACCTCGGCAATATCCAGCTGCCGCATTTCGAAGTGCCGCAAGGCTATGACGGCAATTCCTATCTGCGGGAGTGGTGCGAGCAGGGAATCGGCAAGCGTTTCCCCGGCGCCGGACCAGACGAACTTAAAACGATCAATGAACGATTGGATTATGAATTATCGGTTATCGCCAAGATGGGTTGGCCGTCTTATTTCTTAATCGTCGCTGATTTCATTAATTGGGCCAAGGATAATAAGATCGTGGTCGGTCCGGGCCGCGGTTCGGCCGCCGGTTCCTTGGTCTGCTATCTGACCGGCATCACCAACCTTGACCCCCTTAAATACGACCTGGTTTTTGAGCGCTTCCTGAACCCGGATCGTATTTCCATGCCGGATATCGATATGGATTTTGCCGACGTCCGCCGCGGCGAGGTCTTGCAGTACGTGGAAAAAAAATACGGTTCCGACCACGTCGCCCAGATCATCACTTTCGGGACCATGGCCGCCCGGGCGGCCGTGCGCGACGTCGGCCGGGTCCTGGACGAGCCGTATGACTACTGCGATAAGATTTCCAAGAGCATCCCGATGTTCATGAAGCTGGAAGAAGCCCTGAAGACCGTGCCGGAACTCCGGGAAATGTACCAGAAGGAAGCGCCGGCTAAGCGCATCCTGGATTACGCCAAACGCCTGGAAGGCGTGGCTCGCCACGCTTCCACCCATGCCTGCGGCGTCCTGATCACCAAGGATCCGCTCACCGAATATGTCCCCATCCAATACGCCTCTTCTGCCGACCGCAGCGTTATCTCGCAGTATTCGCTGCATCCGATCGAGGACTTGGGCCTCTTGAAAATGGATTTTTTGGGCTTGAAGAACCTGACGATCATTGAATCGGCTTTGAAAATTATCAAGAATACCCGCGGTTTGGAGTTGGATATTGAGCAGATTCCTTTAGATGACGCGGCGACTTATAAATTATTCCAGGAGGGCGAAACTACCGGCGTCTTCCAGTTTGAATCTTCGGGCATGAAACGCTACTTGCGCGAGCTGAAGCCGACGGTTTTTGAAGACATCATCGCCATGGTCGCCTTATATCGGCCGGGGCCGATGGAATGGATTCCGGACTATATCGCCGGCAAACACCAGAAGAAGAAAGTCGCTTACTTGCATCCGAAACTGGCGCCAATCCTGGAAAAGACCTACGGTGTCGCCATTTATCAGGAACAGGTTATGCAAATCGCCCGCGATTTGGCGGGATTTACCATGGGGCAGGCTGACGTCTTGCGCAAGGCCGTGGGCAAGAAAATTGCCTCGCTCTTGGCGGAGCAGAAAGAGAAATTCATTGAAGGTTGCGTCAAGAACGGCGTCTATAAGGAGCTCGGCGAGAAGGTTTTTTCTTTCATCGAGCCTTTTGCCGGCTACGGTTTCAATCGCAGCCATGCCGCCTGCTATGCCATGATCGGCTATCAGACCGCTTATTTGAAAGCGCACTGGCCGGCGGAATTCATGGCGGCCTTATTGACTTCGGACCAGGGAGACACGGATCGGGTGGCCATCGAAATCGAGGAATGCCGCAATATGGGGTTGAAAATAATGGCGCCGGATGTCAATGAATCGTTCGGGACCTTTACCGTCGTCACGGCCGGCACCAAGACCAACCAGTCTGTCGCCGCCGCGGCCAAGTCGGAAACCATCCGCTTCGGGCTTAAGGCGATCAAGAACGTCGGCGAGCATATCGTGGAGGAAATAATCCGCGAACGCAAAGAGCATGGCCCGTACCAGGACATCTTTGATCTTTTGGAACGGATAACGGATAAGGACCTGAACAAGAAATCCATGGAAAGCCTGATCAGGAGCGGCGCCCTGGACAGTTTCGGCGAGCGCGGCCAGCTCTTGGCCAACCTGGAACGGCTGCTCAGCCTCAATAAGGAGATTGCCAAGAATAAAGATAGCAAGCAAAGCAGCCTCTTTGCCGACCTGCCGACGGCCGGCATCGGCCGCCCCCAGCTCTCGCCCGCGGCGCCGGCCGAACAAAGCGACAAGCTGAATTGGGAAAAAGAGTTGCTCGGCCTTTATGTCAGCGAGCATCCGCAGAACGTTTTCCGGCCCTATCTGGCGAATTATGCCGTGCCGCTGGCCGAATTGCCGCAGCATAAGGGTGATGATCGCGTCATCGCGGCCGGCGTAGTTTCCGTGATCAAGAAAATAATTACCCGGAGCGGCGAATCAATGTTGTTCGTGAAAATAGAAGATGCGACGACCACGGTCGAATTATTGGTTTTCCCGCGCCTGCTCAAAGAGACCGCCGCCTTATGGCGCGTCGGGCAATCCGTGATTATCGACGGCAAGGTGTCGGAAAAAGATTTAGAAATCAAGGTGCTGGTCAATCGGGCCAGCGCCCTGGATCAGGCGGAACCGCAGCGCTCCATTGACGCCTTCAAGAAATTAATTTTAGAAAGCGGGCCGCCTAAGAACGGCTTCCGCAATAATAACGGTTATCATAACGGCAATGGTTATCATAACGGTCATGGTAACGGCCATAAATCTGTTCCGGCGTCGCTTAAGCCGGTAACGCCGCAATCGGCCGCCGCCACGCCGCCCGTCAGCGCCGTCCGTCAATCGATCAATCCTTTACGCCTGACTTTCCTGGCCGAACCGACCGCTGCCATACAGACGGAATTGCTCCGGATTTTCGCCGCGCATCCGGGCCAAGATGAAGTTTATTTCCGCTTTAACGAAGCCGGACAAGCGCGCGTCATCAAAACGGCTTTCCGGGTGGACAACGGCGATGCTTTGCAGCGGCAGATCCGGGATAAATTTTCTTCGGACATAAAAATTGCCGCCTGAATGCCGAAAAAATTGTCGGCCTTTTTAAATTCTGTTATAATGGAGCTAGTTGGTAATTTGCTTCACTTTTTTATTTATTATGCCTAGAACCAAAGCGGCCGCGCCGGCCGGAGCTCCAAAACCGAAGACCAAGAAACCGGCGCTGCGGACTATCCGGCCTAAACGGAAAACCAAATCCATTCTGGTTGATGTCATTGAGGACGAGCCGGCAGAAGGACTTTCCTTTGATCCGACCATGTCCGGGATCGCCGATCGCGACCGGATTGAAGAAACTCCGGTCAGCGAAGCGGAATTAGAGAATCTGGATCGCCAGAAAGAATTCTTTTCCGGTCTGGCTTCGGAAATGAAGGGTCATGATCACCGGGCCGGCGGCCCGGCTAAAGAAGCGAAAACGGCCAAGAAGGGACGCAGTGTCGGATTATACCGTCGCCTGGTCATCAAATTCGTCATCCTGGTGCTGGCCTTAGCCGCGGTCGTCGCCTATTTTTCCTTTTCCCAGCTGACCGTCACTATTAGCCTGAAGGGCGAAAACATCAATGACAGCCTGTTATTGAAAGTTGCGGATGCCGCCGCTAACACGGCGAGCACGACGGCCGCTACGGTCGGCGAGAACGATCCACGCGAGGCCGTAAGCGGTTCCATCAAGGAAGTCAGCGCCAGCGTGCAGCGCACTTATCCGGCGACCGGCGAAACCTATCTAGGCGAAGAAATCTCCGGCCAGGTCAGGATCATCAATAATTATAATAAGAATCAACCATTAGTGGCCACTACGCGCCTGCTTAGCCCGGATAATAAACTGTTCCGAATAAAGGAGGCGGTCAATGTCCCGGCCGGCGGGGAAGTGGCGGTCGGCATATACGCCGACAAGCCCAGCGCCGTTCTGGCTCTTGATCCGACCACTTTTACCATCCCCGGCCTCTGGGTCGGCCTGCAGGACAAGATCTACGCCAAAAGCGACGCTAAATTTGCTTATAGCCAGAAGGTTAAAAAATACGTGAACGTCAGCGATTTGGAATGGGCGACAACTGATATCACCGATGCCCTATTAAGGACCGCCAAGGAGCAAGCCAGTGCCGGTTCGCCGGCGGACAGCAATTGGCTGTATGCCGGCGGCGATTCGCCTGCCATCAGCTTCAGCGCGAAAAAGGGCAGCCAACAGGATCAGTTCACGGCTCAGGCGAGCGGAAAAATAATCGCCATATATTTTCCCAAGGAGCAAGCGGCCAAGCTGGCGGCAGCCAAGCTGAACCTGATTATTCCGGACGACAAGGAATTGACCGAATTCAAGCCGGAAAATATCGTTTACAGCCTGGAGAATTACGATGCGCCTACCAGGACGGCTACGGTCAAGGCTTCTTTTAGCGGCATTATGGTCCTGAAACGTGATGCGCAAGTGATCAATCCGCAGCAACTGGTCAACCTGAGCGCCGATCAGATCGCCACTTATTTGAAGGCTCAGCCGGAAGTCAAGGATTTCTCCCTGTCTTTCTCGCCGGCTTTCATCAAGAAAGCGCCCAGCTTGGTCGATCGGATTAAGATTGTGATCAAAAAAGATTGATTTTTCAAGTTAAGCGAGTAAATTTAAAAACGCTAATTTATTAATTAGCGTTTTTTGGTACGGAGATAAACAATATTAGCTGATTAGAATATTCCCAGGAAACGGCTATTCTTGGCCGACGGTTTCGGTTTGGCCGCATAAATCGCCGCCGCTTCCTTAGCGTTCTTATTGTGGAAGATGATCGCTCCTAGAGCCGCGCTCAAGCGCGTCGCTTCGGCGAGCGGCCGTTGGTGCAGGTTCCGCCCCATGGCCAAGCCCTGCGTCCCGGCAATCTTGATCTGAGCCTCTAAAGACGATAATAAATCTTTGACCGGGCGTTTCGAGCCGCCGACGCAGATTACTTTGGTCCGGCCGGCCGCCGTTGTGGCTTCCTGGAACTTCCTGGCCGCCAGAGCTTGATCCTTGAGCTTATATGGATACTTCAGTTTGACGAAATCCGCATCCAAGGCCGCTACGACGCCAGCCGCGCCGGCGATCGTATGGACGTCCTCTTCTTGAATGTTTTTGCCGCGCGGATAAACCCAGATGATCGCGGTCAAGCCGGCCTGATGCGCCTGATATACGGCTGCCGCGGCCGCGGCGAGCATTTCCGCCTCATAACGTCCGCCCAGATATAAGGTATAGCCGATGCCGACTATCTGTAAACCGCTGTCGCGCTTGAATCTGACAATATCGGCGACTGTCCACCAAGGACGGCTGGAATTTTTCTCTTCATTCGGTCCGAGATTGGTCTTGCCGTTAATCTTGACGATATAAGGGAGCTGGCGGTAGCGCCCGCCATAACGGGAGAGCAGGCCTAAATGAACGGCCAGGACGCCGCCCTGGGAAGCCGCAGCGATTTTAAACAGATGTTCCGGATCATTATCTTCCGGCGCGATGCCCGACCCGAAAAAATCGTCATTAAGGTGCTCCACCTTCTGGTCGCCGGCGATTAAGAGGAGGCGGCCCCGACCCTTGGTCAAGGCGCGATAATTCCGCCGGTATTCGTCTTTAGCGCGTCGCGGAACGCTGAGCGGATATTCAATTTCCAGCATAGTAATTATTTATAAATTTGTAAGAATATGGTATCATGAAGTCAGCAATATTATATCATAAATATGTCAAAAGGGGAAAATCTCAATAAGGACATCGATCTGAAAAACTACGAAGATCTTAGCGGCGTGAGCCTGCGAGAAATGAATTTCGGTCTCTGGTTGTCGGAAAACCGCCAAAAATTTTTGAAGATTTTTACGGTGCTGCTTATTCTGCTCTGCGTTTTCTTTTTCGTCCTCTCATCCTATAATCTGTTCATTTATTTCATGTCTGACGACCCCAATGCCCAAATCTCTGCTGCCGTGCCGACTTCTCCCCGCCAGCTGACGGACGATCTGCGGATCGCGCCGCTCCAGGTATTCGTTAACGGTGATAAGGCTGATCTGGCAGTCAAGATCGCCAATCCTAACGACAAGTTCATGGCTACTTTCAAATATTGTTTCACGGCCGCGGGGAATGACCTGGCCTGCGGCCAGGAGTTCATCCTGCCGGCGGCGGAAAAATATATCCTGGCCCTGGGCCAATCGGCAATAAGCAGCCAGAACGGAGCCAACTTCAGCGTCAGCGATATTTTTTGGCAGCGCATCAACGCGCACCAGATTCCGGATTGGAACGCGTTTTTTACCGAACGTCTCAATTTCTCGATCGGCGAAACAGCTTTTTCCGCCGGCACTAAGAATCAGCTGTCCGATAAGATCAGCCTGAACCATTTGTCTTTTGCCATCCAGAATCAGACGGCTTATAGCTATTACGAGGTGCCTTTGAACATCCTGCTCTTTAGCGGTTCGGAATTGGTCGGCGTCAACCGTTATGTTTTGGAAAATTTTTCGGCTGGCGCCCGGCGCGAGGTCAGAATGAGCTGGGCCGGCGACTTGGCGGGCGTGAATATGACGGAAATCGTGCCGGATCTTAATATTATGGATAATCAGGTCTATTGGAAATATCAGGGAGGAGCGACTAATTAGCTTATGTTCAGCCGCTTTAAGCTTTATCTGAAAAATTTCGACTGGATCGTTTTCGCTTCCGTCCTGCTTCTGGTCACTTTCGGCCTGGTGGAAATATACAGCGTGGCCTTGGGCCAGGGCAGCGGCAATCTGCTTAATTTTCGAAAGCAATTGCTGTTTGCCGGCATCGGTTTTATCCTGCTGTTCATCTTCGCTTTCATCGATTACCGCTTCTTGCGGAGCTTGAGCCGCCATTTTTATATTTTGGCCGGAGTCGTGCTCTTGGCCGTTTTATTCGTCGGCCAGACCATCCGCGGCACCAAGGGCTGGTTTTCTTTTTTCGGCTTAGGCTTGCAGCCGGTGGAATTCGTCAAAATTACCCTGATCTTGTTTTTGGCTAAATATTTTTCCAATCTGGCGACCAAGGTCAAGACGGCCCGTCATTTCTTGAATTCGGCGCTCGGCGCGGGCTTCTTGATCTTTTTGGTGATTATGCAGCCGGATTTCGGCTCGGCGCTTATTTTAGGCGCGATCTGGCTGGTCATGATTTTGGCCGCCGGTTTTTCCAAGCGGTACTATCTGATCGTCGGCCTGGCGGCGGTTTTAGTCCTGGCCGTTTCCTGGTTCTTCCTGTTTAAGGACTATCAGAAAGAAAGAGTTTTAAATTTCTTTAATCCGGGCGCCAATTCCTTGGAGTCCGGCTACAACATTTCCCAGGCAATAATCGCCGTCGGTTCCGGCGGCCTGACCGGCAAAGGCGTCGGTTTCGGTTCGCAGTCGCAGCTCAAATTCCTGCCCGAGGCGCAAACCGACTTCATTTTCGCGGTCATCGCCGAAGAATTGGGCTTGCTGGGCGTCGGCTTGATTCTGGCTTTCTATCTGATCTTTTTTTTCCGTTGCGGTGCGGTTTTACGCAAAATCAATAACGATTTCGGCATCTATTTCCTGCTGGGAGCCGAAGGCTTGATTTTTATCCAAATGTTTATTAATATTGGTATGAACTTGGGGATCATGCCGGTCGTCGGCCTGCCCCTGCCTTTCGTCAGTTACGGAGGCAGCTCGCTGGTTTCACTACTGATCCTGGTGGGCATCATGGAAAATATCATTATTAAGTCAAAAATTAGTTATTAAGTTTATGACGATCAAACTCAGCGCCCAGCTCCGGAAGAGCCAGGAGAAATTGGGTCCGGACTCTCTGCCTGGCGTATTATACGGCAAAGGGATAGATAACAAGAACCTGCAGCTCAAACGGGTCGATTTCGATAAGGCCTTCGGCGAGGCCGGCGAATCAAACTTGATCGATCTCTCGGTCGGAGAGGATACGGTCAAAGTCCTGGTCAAGGAAGTCCAGCGCAATGTCCTGAAGAATTATTATACCCACGTGGATTTTTATCAGGTCAACATGAAAGAAAAGATCAAGACCGAAATCCCGCTGCATTTCATCGGCGAGGCTAAGGCCGTGCGCGAATTGGGCGGCGCCCTGATCAAGGATATCGATGCTATTGAAGTGGAATGTTTGCCGAGCGACCTGGTCGATCACATCGACGTCGATATTTCCGTGCTTAATACTTTCGAGGATGCTATCCATATCAACGATCTGAAATTGCCGGCCGGATTGACCTTGCTGCGCCACACCAATGACGTCGTCGCGGCGGTCAAGGAGCCGAAGGTAGAAGCCGAACCGGAACCAGTGGCTGAAGGAGCGGCCGCGGAAACGGCGGCGACTGGAGAAGCGGCACCGGCCGAAGGAGAGAAGAAAGAACCGGAAAAGAAGCAATAATTGTCAGTTTAACAAAAGTCAGCCGCTCGGCTGACTTTTGGTATATTCCGGATTCGTTTAAGCTAGCAAGACAGCGGCCTTTGGAGCCGTGCATCGTGGTGCAAATCCATGATCCGGAACAACTAACCAGCTTAGGCTGGTTTTGTATTGACAGATTTTGTGTTATATTGTAGTATGATAAATCAACTATTCGTTCGTTTAAAAACCCATCATTCATAAAATAAAGGTCGTGCCATGAAAAAAATCATGTTATTAGCTACAATTTCTGTATTATTTTTATCCGCCTGCTCAGGTTCACTAGTAAACATGCAGGCTGAATATGCCGGGATAGAAGAAATGGGGTTCATAAGTGTCTTCGCGCCGGATCAAAGTGTTAACTGTAAACGAGCAATCGTCACCGCCACCCTGGACGGAGTTGCCGTTTCTGACACCGTAGATGTGGTATATATGCGGTCGCAGGGCAAGGTGGGCATAGGAGGTTCGGCTTACGGTCCGGACATGGTCATCAAATATCATGACCTAACCAAAACTTCTTATAAGTTGCCCCTTGGTCGATCTGATTTGCAAAAATTTGCCGCGGCGGCAAAATGGACATTCCAGCCGCTATAAATTTTTCAGCAATCCCTCGGAGAAGATCCTTGCATAAAGGATCTTTTTTATTTCCCTGATCGGCTAACCAGCAGCCTGTTTCGCCCTGCCAGGTCGCGTTTGATCGCTGATTTGGCAGCAGGGAAATAATGCTTGGCCAGATTGTTAATCGGGTTGGCTTGCGATGGGTCTATTTCGCAGAATAAGCGCCAGCCGTCATGAAGCCCGGTTAGTTTTGCCAGTTGCCTAAATAATTCGCGGTAATATTTTAATCCGTCTTTGCCGCCATTAAGCGCTAATTTAGGCTCCCGCCTAATTGACGGCGATGTCCGAATTTGCGCCGGCGTCAAATAGGGAAGATTAGCCGTGATGACTAATTGACGATTTGGTATTTTTTTTATGTCCGGAAGCAAGGGGGTCAACAGGTTGCCACGGTAAAATTTAATTTTTCGAGTCAGCTGATGTTTTTTGGCGTTCTGCCTGGCGAGGCGCAAAGCCGCGGCAGATATATCAATCGCGGCAAAACTAGTTTTTTTGAATCGAGCGGGGAAGAGCCTCTTTAATTCCGCGGCGATTGCAATAATGATCGCGCCGGAACCTGTCCCGACATCAATGATCAATGGCCCTCCGGCTGATCTCTCGGATCGCATCAAGCTAATAACCTCATCTACGATCAATTCCGTTTCCGGCCGCGGCGTCAGTACGGCCGGGCTGACCTTTAAATCAAGGCTATAAAATTCCTTATGGCCGACCAGATAGGCTATGGGCCAGTTCTGCCGACGTTTAAGTTCTAATTTCTTATATTTATTAAATATGGCGCCGCTGATTTTTAGATTAGGATGCGTTAGCAGGTGCTCGCGGCTTTTCTTGGTTAAAAAAGAGACCAGGATTTCCGTTTCTAATCTAGGCAGGGAAGATTCTTTAAAAATTAAGTTAATATTGAATTTTTTATTATCTAATATTGACATTTATTAATTAATATGTTAATATTAAAACAATTGAAATAACAACAAATGGAGAAACAAATGAACACGATTCCTCAAGTCATTTTCCGGGTATGCTATTTGTTCTTTACGGCTCTATGGACTGTTATCTGCCTATATTTGTTGGGCGTAAGATACCAGCTGATAAGCCAATTTAGTTGGTTAAGCGACAGTACGGCAATAGCAGTACTGCCATTCATAGGAGTCGCAACAGCTATCTCAATCCTAATCATTAAAGATTATGTATTGAAAAATGGCAAACGACTGGTTCTCGTTTGTTCCTTCCTAGTGGTATCATTATTACTTGCTGCCCTATGAAGGTGATAGAGGAGAGATTCTAGAAGCCGCTAAAAATAAATGCGGCTTTTTTATTTTCTTGTTTGATTATCCACCCCTTCCGCCTCTTTCGCCGCTTTCTTCAAAGCGCCGATAATCTCGTCGATTTCGCCGTCCATAAGACGCAGGATGCTATGCCAGGAAGTATTGATGCGGTGATCGGTGACCCGGTCCTGGGGGAAATTATAGGTGCGGACTTTGTCGGCCCGGTCGCCGGCGCCGACCTGGGTCTGGTGGGCATTAGAGCTGGCCAGGCGCCGTTCTTCTTCCTGCCGGGCTAATAAGCGGGAACGCAGGACCTGGAAAGCCCGTTCCTTATTCTGATGCTGGGAGCGCTCGGTTTGCGAGCTGACCATGATGCCGGTCGGGACATGGACCAGGCGCACGGCCGAGTAGGTCGTATTGACGCTCTGGCCGCCCGGTCCGCTGGAGCAGAAAGTATCTATGCGGACATCGTTCGGCTTGATTTCGATATCGATTTCTTCCGCTTCCGGCAGGACAACCACGGTGGCCGTGGAAGTGTGGACCCGGCCTTGTTTCTCGGTTTCCGGCACTCGCTGGACGCGATGCGTACCGGCTTCAAATTTCAGCAGGCCGTAAGCGCCCTCGCCTTTCACTTCAAAGATGATCTCCTTGTAGCCGCCGATACCGATGACGTTGGAATCGATGAGCGCCAGCTTCCAGCCGCGGCGTTCGCAGAAGCGGGAATACATGCGGAACAGGTCGCCGGCAAAGAGCGCGGCTTCATCGCCGCCGGTGCCGGCCCGGATTTCCAAGATGGCATTCTTTTTGTCATTCGGGCTGGCCGGGTGGATTTCTTCTTCCAGCGCTTCTTTTAATTTCTCTTCCTGTGCCAATAGTCCGGTTAGTTCCGCTTCGGCCAGTTCTCGGAGTTCGCCTTTTTCACTGGCGACGATTTCCTGGTTCTGCCGGATATGCTCGGCGATTTTTTCCAATTCTAAAATCAAAGCCATGGTCTTTCTCAGACCGGCGTGTTCCTGGGATATTTTGATTAATTCTTTCTGGTCGCCGGCCAGCTTGGGATCCATAAGGCGGTTTTCCAAAGCGGCGAAGCGGTCTTTTATTTCTTGATACATATAGCTTATAAATAAGGTAGGGGCAGGAAATTCCCTAAACAAAAAGCAATCGGTCTTTCTTTAGTTATTCTAGCATAAGCGCGTTAAAATAACTAAAACCGATTGCTTTGTCAATTGCTATTTTTTATTCAATTTCACCTGAGCGATTTTTTTCAAATCCTTGGTCTTTACGACTACTTCTTTTTTGGCTCTTACAGCGGCTCGAGCGGCACGTTTCACCTTTTTGCCCTTCTTGACGCCAGCTACCTTTTCTTTTGCGCTAACCTTAGCGGTAAATTTCTCAACGCGGCGGGCCGTGTCGACCAGTTTCTGCTTGCCGGTATAGAAGGGGTGGCAGGCCGAGCACAATTCAACCTTAAGTTCCGGTTCGGTGGAGCCGGTTAAAAAAGTGTTCCCGCAGACGCAGGTTACCTTGCAATTGGAGTAATATTTAGGGTGGGTCTCGGTTTTCATACTTATAAAAAAAATTTTATCCCTTATAAATAAAATTTAGATTATTATTTATAATAATTTTATGATAATATGGTATGGTAATATGATATTATCATAAGTTTTAAATTTAATCAAGAGCCCGGTGCTATGAATAAAATAGGCAATATCGCCAGGAATACCTCCTATCTGACCTTAGCCCTGATCATGCAGAAGGTGATTTCTTTCACCTATTTTACCTTGCTCGCGCGCTATGTCGGGCCGGCCAATCTGGGCAAGTACTATCTGGCCATTTCTTTCACTTCCATGTTCGCCATCTTCATCGATATCGGCCTGACCAACGTGCTGACCAGGGAAGTAGCCAAGGACCAATCGGCCGCCCCGCGCTGGCTGGGCAGCGTCCTAGCCCTGAAGATTCCGCTGGCCGCGCTGGCCCTGGCAGTCGTCCTCATCCTAATAAATACTCTGGGCTATGATTCGCTCACCCGCTCCTTGGTTTATGTTTCGGCCGTTTCCATGGTTTTAGACTCCTTTACCAGCACTTTTTTCGCGGTCGCCCGCGGTTTCCATACTCTGAAATACGAAAGCATTTCCTCGGTGATTTATCAGCTGATCGTCCTCTTGTTCGGTTACGGCGCTTTATTGCTGCACGGCAGCCTGCTTCTGGCGATGAGCGCTTTAGCCTTAGCCAGCGTTTATAATTTCCTTTTCTCCGGGAGCATCGTCAGATACCGGTTGAAAATAAAGATCCGCGCGCTCTGGGAAAAATCTTTTTTAAAGGAGATCTTAATGATCAGCTGGCCTTTCGGTGCTTATGCCATTTGCCAGAACCTTTATACTTATCTGGATTCAGTGCTCTTGTCGGTTCTGGCCGGCGATGCCCAGGTCGGCCTTTATCAGATCGCTTTTAAGATAATCTTCGCCCTGCAATTCCTGCCCATGGCTTTTACGGCCTCGCTGTATCCGGCGATGAGCGCTTATTGGCACAGCAATCGCGAACAACTGGCTGTTTCTTTCGAACGGGCCTTGAATTATCTGATTATCATTTCGCTGCCGATCATCGTCGGCGCGATTGTCTTGTCCGATAAGATCGTTCTCTTGTTCAAGAGCGGCTATCTCGGTGCGATCTGGCCGCTGCGCATTTCCATCATCGCCCTGTTGTTCGTCTTCGTTAATTTTCCGATCGGCTCGCTCTTGAACGCCTGCGACGCCCAGCGTAAGAATACCCGCAATATCGCGATCGTAGCGACGCTTAGCGTCATACTGAACTTGCTGCTTATCCCGCGCTGGCAGGCAGTCGGCGCCAGCGTAACCGTTCTTATCACCAGCGGGCTGATGTTTGTCCTCGGTTTATCGGCGGTCAGGCGGATCATCGTTTACCGGGCCAAGCAGAATCTCCTGATGTTCGGTCGGGTCTTCTTATCCTCGCTGATTATGGGTATAATAATTTTTAGCGGCAAGGCTTATCTGAATATCTTCCTGTTGACCGGCCTGGGCGGATTGCTGTACTTTCTTTTCTTGTTCTGGCTGGGCGGCTTCCGCCGGGAAGACGTCATCAGTATTTATCATTCGTTCAGGCGGGCGGAAAAGGCGCTTGATGAAATATGAAAACCCTGCTTTTCACATTAGAATTTCCGCCCTTTAAAGGCGGCATTGCCAACTATTACGGCCACCTGGCTAATTATTGGCCCTTAGGCGAGCAATTGGCAATCTTGGATAATAATAGCGGCGCCCTGATGAGCGGCCGCGGCTTTTTTACCTGGCAGCCGGCCATCGGACAATTGAGGCGGAAAATCATCAAGAGCCAGATAGATTACGTGCTTGTCGGGCAGATTCTGCCCTTAGGCACCGCGGCCTGGCTCTTGTCCTGGTTCCAGTCTTTTAAATATGGGATTTTCTTGCATGGATTGGATCTCAGCCTGGCTCGCCGGTCGGCCTGGAAAAGATGGCTGGCCGGCCGGATCCTGGGCCGGGCGGATAAAGTGATTTGCGCCAACTCTTACGTGGCGCAGAAAGCCGCGGAATTCTATCCGGCTCTGGCAGGCAAGACGGCGGTAGTCAACCCAGGCGTACCGGCTGGCGCCCCCCTGGCTAATCCGGCCGATCTGCTGGAACTGCAGAACACCTACCAGTTGGCCGGCAAGACCGTGCTATTCAGCCTCGGCCGGCTAGTGCTCCGGAAAGGCGTGGACCAGGTAATCAAGACCCTGACGCAGATTCCGCCCCCCTTGATCGACAATCTGGTTTATTTTATCGGCGGCAGCGGTCCGCAAAAAGAATACCTGCAGCGCCTGGTGCCGCACCATTTGGCCAACCGAGTAATTTTTCTCGGCGCCCTGACGGAAAAAGAAAAATGGGACTGGCTCAAGCTCTGCGATATTTTCATCATGCCGGCCCGGGAAATCGCCGGCGATTTTGAAGGCTTCGGCATCGTCTATCTGGAAGCGAATCTGAGCGGGAAACCGGTCATTGCCGGCCGCGCCGGCGGCGTCGCTGACGCGGTCGTTGATTCTTATACCGGCCTCCTGGTCGATCCCGAAGATAACGCCCAGATCCGCTCCGCCATCGAGCAATTGGCCGGCAATCCGGAATGGCGGGAAAGATTGGGCGAACAAGGACGCCGGCGCGCTATTCAGGATTTCAATTGGGAAAACCAGGCGGCCAAGCTGTTTAAAATCATTAGCACTTAAGTTCAATTTATGATTTCTATCATCATTCCAGTTTATAACCAGGCCGATAAGCTGCTCAAGACCTTAGCCAGCATCGAGGCCCAGACTTATGCGGATTACGAATTAATCATCGTCAATGACGGGTCCACGGACGACGTGGAAAAAGCCTTTGCGGCCTATTACCAGAAATTATCGACCAGCCATCATTATTTGTTCATCAACCAGGAACAGCAGGGAGCGCCGGCGGCGCGTAACCGCGGCTACGCGCAGGCTCGCGGCGAATACCTGTTTTTCTGTGACGCCGACGCCGTGCTCAAGCCGGAAGCCTTGGCGGTCATGGCCGGCTTATTGGGCCAGAATCCGCAAGCGAGTTATATCTACCCCTCTTTTTATTGGGGGCGCAAACTATTCAAGGTTGGCGACTTTGATCCGGAAAAACTGAAGAAGATGCCCTACATCCATACGATGGCCTTGATCCGCCGTGCGGATTTTCCGCCCGCCGGTTGGGATCCGGAAATCAAGAAACTGCAAGACTGGGACCTGTGGCTGACCATGCTGGCGCAAGGCAAAGTCGGTTATTGGGCCGGCCAGGTCTTATTTACTGTCGCGCCGGGCGGTGTTTACAGCTCCTGGCTGCCCGCCTTCGCCTATAAATTATTGCCTTTCTTGCCGGCGGTAAAGAAATATAACGCCGCGGTCAAGATAATCAAGAAAAAACATGGGCTCAGTTAAAAAATCCAGTTTCCGATTCATCGTTTTGATTCCGGCCTTGGTCCTGGCGGGAGTTGTTTTAGCCCTGTTGGCGCTCACCTGGGAAAAGCCCGCCTTGCCGCGCGCCGCGGTGCTTATAAATGGGCAGAGAATAGAGGTTGAGATCGCTGCTTCGCCGGCGGAACTTTATCACGGGCTCAGCGGCCGGAGCAGCCTGGCGGCGGATAGCGGCCTGCTTTTCGTTTTCGCCGATTCCGCCGAGCGAGTTTTTGTCATGCGGCAAATGTCTTTTCCCCTGGATATTGTTTTTATCAATCAGGGCCGGATCAGCAAGATTGCCGCTAATCTGCCGCCGGAAGGAGACCGGCCCAGGCGGCTTTATACCAGCGCCGGTCCGGCCGACCAAGTTTTGGAACTAAATGCCGGTTACGCCGAACAACACGGTTTTCAGGTCGGAGACCGGGTTAGCATTGGAGATAATTATGATCAAATTAAATAAGCTCCAGATTTATGCCGCCTTGGCAATCTTCGCCCTGGTTGAAGCCTTATCCTTCACCGGTTTTATGGTTCCGGCGCTGAACCAGGTTCTAGCCGCGGTTTTGGCGGTCGCCGCGGTATTCTTGACGATCTATGCCTTGGAATACGGCGTAGTCCTGGTGCTGGGCGAATTATTCATCGGCTCGATGGGGCACTTGTTCTATCTTGAAATCTGCGGTTTTCAGCTGCCGGTTCGGATTTTGCTCTGGGCCGCGGTTATGGCGGTTTTTCTGGTCCGACTGGCGGGCCAATTGATCAAAACCGGGAAGCGGTCGCCCTATTGGCTCGCTTGGTCAAATTTCTCCGGTCGGAAATATTTTAGCCTCCTCCTGATATTCGTTCTGTTCGGTCTGCTGAACGGCTGGTGGCGCGGCCATAGCCCGGTCGCGATCTTTGCCGATTTCAACGCTTGGCTCTATTTCTTTTTCCTGTGGCCGCTCGTGGTTGTTTATGGCGACGGGGCGCCAGCTAAAATCAGCCGCCTGCAGAGCCTGTTTTTGGCGGCCGCGATTTGGCTGAGCGCCAAGACTTTATTATTGCTCTTCGTCTTTACTCATAATTCAGCTTGGTCGCCGGAAATCTATTCCTGGCTCCGCCGCACCTTGTCCGGCGAAATGACGCCGACCAAGACCGGCTGGCCGCGGGTTTTCATCCAGGGACAGATTTATTCCGCCATTGCTTTCCTGGCCGTCTTTTGGCAGCAGAACCTCAAGCTCAGATTCCGGGATTTTTATCGGCAGCGCAACTTATCGGCCTGGTTATTATCAGCCTGCTTCCTGTCCGCTATTCTGATCAGTTTTTCCCGGAGTTTCTGGGTGGCTTTAGTCGCGGCGGTTTCGCTTAGTTTGTTGGCGCTCTGGCGACGGCAATCATTTGGCAAGATGCTCTCGGCCGCCATCTGGCTGGTCGTGTCTGCCGCGCTTAGCTTCGCCCTGATCTATCTCGTAGTCGCTTTCCCCTATATCCAACGGCCGTCTTCGGATTTTAGCAGCAATTTTCTGGCTCGGGTGAGCGCCGGCAGCGGGGAAGCGGCCGTGGCTTCCCGCTGGTCGCTGTTACCCGTGTTGTGGCAAGAAATAAATCGCGAGCCTTTCCTGGGGCAGGGTTATGGCGCCACCGTCACTTACCTTTCTCGCGATCCGCGCCTCTTAGAGAAGAATCCGAGCGGCGAATATACGACTTATGCCTTCGAATGGGGCTACCTGGACCTCTGGCTGAAATTAGGTCTGCTCGGCTTGCTGGCCTATCTTTGGCTATTGGGCCGATTGGTCTTAGCGGCGCTGCGACAGCCGGAAGAGACCGCGCTTTATCCGGCTCTGGCCGCCGGTCTGTTTTTTCTGGCGCTTACCCATGTTTTCACCCCCTATCTCAATCATCCCTTGGGTATCGGTTTCATCCTGCTAAGCTCTTGTCTAATCTGGTCAAATAGAGTATATTAAACCTACATTATTCTTAGTCTAGAAAAATATGAATGAGCAGATCATTTCCCAAGAGGGGTATGATAAACTGAAAGATGAATTAAATTTACTGATGACCACCCGGCGGCGGGAAATCGCCGACCGCATAGAGCGCGCTAAAGAATTAGGCGATCTAAGCGAGAACGCCGAATATAGCGAAGCCAAAGACGCCCAGGCCTTAAACGAGGGGCGTATTTTAGAATTGACCAATACCCTGAAGAACGTGACCGTGGTCGAAGCCAGCCATTCTAATGATAAGGTGACCATGGGTTCGCGGGTGACCGTTAAATCGGCTACCGGCGAACACCAATACACTATAGTCAGTTTCAATGAGGCTGATCCGGCGGATGGCAAGATTTCCAATGAATCGCCACTCGGCGTCGCTTTCCTGGAAAAGCATAAAGGCGACCAGGTGGAGGTGGAGACGCCGAGGGGTCCTGTCAAATATAAGATCATCAAGATAGAATAACAGCAAACATATGTCCGAGACTAATCTGGAAAAATCCTCGGCCAGCGAACGGCAGGACCGCCTGAACAAGCTGACGGCTTTGTTTAAGGCTGGCGTCAATCCGTATCCGGCCAAGACCGAACGCGACCGATCGGTAAGCGTTGTTTTGAAAGATTTTGACCGTTTAGTTGAACGGCAGGAAACGGTCGTTTTGGCCGGCCGACTGCGCTCCAAGCGGGAACACGGCAATCTGGCCTTCGCCGATCTGGAGGACGCCTCGGGCCGCATCCAGCTGGCTTTTTCCAAAAAAGATCTGGGAGGAGACGCCTACAAGGATTTCCTAAAATTTATCGATACGGCCGATTTTCTTCAAGCCAAGGGCGTTTGCTTCCTGACCCATAAAGGCGAAAAGAGCGTGATGGTCAAAGAGTGGAAATTACTATCCAAGGCGATCCGGCCGATTCCCGACGCCTGGTACGGCCTGAAAGATGAAGACGAACTGTTCCGGAAACGTTATCTGGATATTCTCTTGAATGCGGAGACCAAGGAAATGGTGATGAAACGGGCCAAGTTCTGGCAGGCGACGCGCGATTTCCTGTTGCAGCGCGGCTTCATCGAAGTAGAAACGCCGGTACTGGAAACCATGGCCGGCGGCGCCGACGCCAAGCCGTTCAAGACTCATCACAACGCTTTGGATATCGAAGTTTTCTTGCGCATTTCCATGGGCGAGCTGTGGCAGAAGAAACTGATGGTCGCCGGCTTGGACAAGACTTTCGAGATCGGCCGCCAGTTTAGGAATGAGGGCATGGACGCCGAGCACCTGCAGGACTACACCCAGATGGAATTTTATTGGGGTTATGCCGACTATGAAATGGGTATGGCACTGGTGGAAGAAATGTATAAACATATCGCTCAGGAAACTTTCGGCACCTTGAAATTCAAGATCAAAGGTTTTGATATCGACCTCGGCCAGAAATGGGAAAAGTATGATTATCGGGAAACGGTAAAAAAGCTGACCGGCTTGGATGTCTTGACGGCCAGTGAAGCCGAGATGGTCAAAAAGCTCAAGGAGTTGAAAATTGATTACGACCAAAAAGGCTTCAATATTACTCGGGCGATGGATAATCTTTGGAAGTATTGCCGCAAGCAGATCGCCGGTCCAGGCTTCCTGGTCGGCACGCCGATTACTATTTCGCCTTTAGCCAAGCGGGATGAGCAGAATCCGGATTTGGCCCAGCGCTTTCAGGTCATCTTGGCCGGTTCGGAAAATGGCAATGGGTACAGTGAATTGAATAACCCCGTGGATCAGGAAGAGCGTTTCCAGGAGCAGCAGCGCCTGAAAGAGGCCGGCGACGAAGAGGCTCAGCCGCACGATCGCGATTTCGTAGAAGCTCTGGAACACGGCATGCCGCCAACCTGCGGCTTTGGCTTCAGCGAACGGCTGTTCAGTTTCTTGATGGATAAGACCGCGCGAGAGTGCCAAATTTTCCCGCTGATGAGGCCAAGAAGGGATTAGGTTCGCCTGGTCTTGAAAAAAATATTAAAAAATATTAAAGTGATTACGCCAGAGATTTCGGGGATCGTCTAACGGTAGGACAACAGGTTCTGGTCCTGTTTATCGGGGTTCGAATCCCTGTCCCCGAGCTAAATAAAAAATACTGCTATATAGCAGTATTTTTTATTTCATCTTGTGAGTTGGGGATTCGAACAGGGTTGCAGCGAACTAGTCGGCGGCCAGCAGGCCGACGACGCAGTGAGCGATCGTTAAGCATCCGGGGGATGCTTAACGCAACCCGCGACAACGAAGGCGCGAACTGGTGAGCGCCTGAGGCGGAAATCCCTGTCCCCGAGCATTGAAGAAAAATGAGCCGATAAGTGTTTGAGTATTGTAAATTGTATTTTTAAGGAATTTATAGTATCCTAAGTATATTAAGTATATGTTGTCGGAACCACGGTTCTTTTAAATAAATATTTCAAAAATATTTTTTTACAAAAGGAGTAATAATGAATAAGCTATTTATTAAATTATATTTTTTCTGCCTTAATTTTTCATCCGAGACTAAATTAAGAATAGAAAAAACTATAAGATCTGTCTGGCATCGGGGCATTAAACTCCAATGGTATCGCCTCTGGATAAGGAAGGATGAATTCCACGGTTCGCTTGATATGGACAGTCAAGCTATTATTGGCATGGATGAAAAAAAGTTCAGAAAATACTCAGCAGATTTAGTAAACAGGCGAAGAATTGCCCATGAGAAGGATCTGTAAAATGTTTGATTTTATCAAAAGAGGTTGCTTAGTATGCGCCTCTTTTATTTTTGTGTAAAATTGTTCCAAGTATATCCCAAACTCCGAGTAAAGCGCGAAAATAGGTTTTAAAAGCCTATTTTTATTTTCTTGACACAAGGGTAATCTTTTGTTAAACTATAGTTAACCTTATTTATTTAATTCAAAATATATGGAAAATCTAATAGCGTTAAAAGATTTGCGGCTTAATATGGATAAATATGCCACTGAAGTAAAAGCCGGCAAATCTTTCATCGTTTTAAAACAAAGCAAACCTCTTTTTAAATTGACTCCGATAAATGAAGATGATAGATGGGAGGAAGTTATCAATTTTGCTAAAATCAAAAAAGGTGGTGTTAATATCGATGAACTTTTAGCCGTCTTGTAATCTTATGGACAAGATCGCTAAAGCATTGCAAAGTTTATCACCGCAGGAAAGGGGAATGATTAAGAGCGTCTTACTAAAAATAAAAAGTGGTTCTTTGTTGGGATTTGATTTGAAAAAGTTGAAAAATTGCGATGACATTTTTCGTATCAGAAAAGGGAAATTGAGAATAATTTTTAAAAAACAAGGCGCTGGCCGATATTTCATTTTAACTATTGAGAGAAGATCTGATAAAACCTACAATAGTTACTAAGTAACCGTTTTGATGATATCCTAAACATCGAGCTAATGGACAAAATACCATTAATAAAAGGGAATAATTAAATTTAATCTGTTATTAATTAAATTCTTAAGATTATATGGAAAAGGATATTAAAAAGATAGTTAAAAATGCTTATGGAAAAATAGCGGCGAGCAATTCGGGGTGTGGCTGTGGTTGTAATAGCGCAAATAGTATATCAAAAAGCATAGGTTATACAGCTGAAGATTTAAAAACCGTTGGCGCAGCGAATATGGGCCTAGGGTGTGGCAATCCTTTGGCTTTTAGCAAAATAAAAGCAGGTGATATTGTTCTTGATCTAGGCTCCGGTGCCGGTATAGATGCCATTTTAGCGGCGAAAAGAGTGGGCGACACAGGAAAGGTAATCGGTGTCGATATGACGGAAGAAATGGTCGAAAAAGCTAAAGAAAACGCTAAGAAACAAGGTGTCCAAAATGTTGAGTTTTTATTGGGAGAAATAGAAAATATTCCTTTGCCAGATAGTTCGGTAGATATGATAATCACAAACTGTGTGGTTAATCTCACCCCAGATAAAGCTAAGACATTCAGCGAAGCATATAGAGTGTTAAAAGTGGGTGGCAAAATCTATCTTTCAGATATCGTCTTGTTGGGAAAACTCTCAGCAGAGCAGAGAAACAATGATGAGTTGATTTCCGGTTGCGTCGCCGGCGCTCTGTTAAGAGATGAATATTTAAATAAAATCAAGAATGCCGGTTTCCAAGTCAGGATTCTTTATGAGAACCCCGATATTAGCAAGCAGCAATATGGTGGCATGCCCTTAGAAAGTATAATGGTTGAATTGACAAAATAGACGCTAATTTATTAAGAGGCTTTCATAAAAAGTCCGAAAATATTCCCTCCAGGCGATCTAGGTTTACAAAATATTACTTCTTGTGCTATTCTGGTCACATATTTAAAACATAAATTTAAATTTATGAATAAAGTTACACATTTTGAGTTTCCGTGGGATAATAAAGACAGGGCCAAATCTTTTTATCAAAATGTTTTTGGCTGGCAACCGTTTGAATGGGAAAAATTTGGTTATACTAGTTGGCAAACCGGTCCGGTTGACGAAAAGATGCAGCCAACCGCGCCGGGATTTATAAATGGCGGATCCAGCAAACGCGATCCGCAGATGCCTTATCCGATGTTCTACGTTGACGTGGAGGATATCGACGCCACGCTTGAAAAAATTGTCGCTCAGGGAGGAGCGATTGTGAGAGGGAAAACCCCTCTGGGAGAAAATGGCGCCATGGGTTTCTTGGCCTGGTTTAAGGATTCCGAGGGCAATATCCTTGGTCTGTCCCAATATAAAAAACAATCAGCCTAGTACAAGGAATTATAAAAGTTTCGATTATATCCCAAACCTCGAGCTAAATAAAAATACTGGCATTATGCCAGTATTTTTGTTGCCAGGATGTTATTTCCCTTAGGTCAGTGATGTGTTCATAAATGGCCGAGACGCCGGAGCTAGCCATATTTTTAAAAGTTTGTTATATTAATATCATAACCGAAACAAAACCGAAAATAGTATTTAATAAATAAAAATAAAGGTCGAATCATTATTAATAATTTTAAGCCAAGCAATATGGAAGTTAAGATCCAAGAAATGCCCGCCTTGACAGTGGCCTATGTCCGTCATATCGGTAATTTTAAGAATAACAGCGCTCTTTTCGACCAAGCTTTCGGACGCTTATGCGGCTGGGCCGGGCCAAGAGGCTTATTGACGCCCGAGGCCATGTTTCTCAGCGCTTATTATGATGACCCGAAGATTACTGACGAGGACAAACTCCGCGTTGATATCTGCCTGAGCGTGCCGGCTGGGACCGAGATTTCGGGCAGTGGTTTGAACCTGGAAACCCTGCCGGCCGGCAAGTATGCTGTCGCCAGGGTAAAAGTCAAAGACACGGCCGGTTTTGAACAGGCCTGGGATGAATTGTATCGGGAATGGCTGCCGCAAAGCGGTTATGAACCGGATAATAAGCCTTGTTTGGAAATTTACCGCAATGACCCGAAAAAGGATGGCGGCGTATTCCTGACTGACTTATGCGTGCCAGTCAAATAGTCTGATCCGAATTTAGATTCAAAGAAAGACCTGATCCGGGTATATCCGGCTCGGGTCTTTTTATATTGAAGTTTGGAATGGACGGTGTTAATATTAAAATAGATCAATATTATGCTTAAAATAATAATTGCTTCGGGGCCGGTTATAGTGGAAAATAATAAAGTTTTATTAAACAAAGATGGGAAAGACAATTTTTGGAAGTTCTGTGGCGGTCGGATTGAGGAAAGCGATATTGATTTAAAAGAAACAGCCAAAAGGGAAGTCAAGGAAGAAATGGGGTTAGATGTAGAAATAACGGATAATGAGCCATATTTATTTTATACTGAAAAAGAAAAAGATGGGATGAAAGTCAGCGTCGTATTGGTTCATTTTTTAGCCAGAAGAATCGGCGAAATAACACCAGGGGAAGACATTAGAGAATGGCGCTGGATAGATATAAATGATCTAGATAAAGAAGCTATAGCTCCTAATATCAAGCCGACTCTTAAGCATTTTGGTTTTTAGATAGTAAAAGGTTTCACTTTATGGACTTCAATAATGTTTTAGAAAGCAGAAAATCAATCAGAAAGTTCCAGCCAACTGAAATTTCTGAAGAAATAGTGCGGGAGATTTTAAGTTTGGCTCAACTGGCTCCTTCGGCCGGCAATCTTCAAGCCTATAAGGTTAAAATTGTCAGGACTAAAGATAAAAGAGAGTTGCTGAAAGAAGCGACTTTTACTAGAAATTTTACCAAACAAGAATCAATCATGAGCGCGCCGGTAATTTTTGTTATTTGCGCCGACCCGGCGGAATCGGAAACAGTATTTAAAGAGAGAGGGAAACTTCTTTATGCACTTCAAGATGCAACTATATTGGCGGCTTATTTGCAGCTTGTCATAGCTTCCAAGGGATTGGCTTCGGTTTGGATCGGATCTTTTAATGAGGATGAAGTTAAAAAAGCCCTGGCGCTACATAATAATTTGCGGCCATTAATTATGATCCCTTTTGGTTTTCCGGGTGGCGAATCAAGACCGAGAGAAAGGAAGAAATTGGAGGAAATTATTATTTAAATTTTTTAACAAATCCCGAGTTAATGGACAGAATACCACTTGTCGTGGTATTTTTGTTATATAAATAATTATTAATAATATGTCTAAAGAAGACAGATTCAGGCCCTACGCAGCTGCTTATTTAGTTTTAATGGAAGACGATAAAGTTTTACTTTCAAAACGTTATAATACTGGATATCAGGATGGGAACTATAGCTTAGTATCAGGACATTTTGATGGCGGTGAAACGGCTGGACAATGCATATCAAGGGAAGCATTGGAAGAAGCAAATATAGTAATTTCCCCTAAGGATTCAGAGGTGGTTCATGTGCTTCACAGATTTAGACCAGACCGTGAATATTTCGATGTTTACTTAAAAGTAAAGAAGTGGACCGGGGAAATCACAAATATGGAGCCTGATAAATGCAGTGAATTGAAATGGTTTAAATTAGATGCTCTCCCTGATAATATTGCTCCTGAAGTAAAACAGGCCTTGAATAAAATTAATGATAATATATTTTTTAGTGAACTTGGTTGGAATGATTAGCGGTTCGCTATGTTTATAACAGTTCCAACTATGTCTCGGACTCCGATAAACTCGTATAATTCTGGCTATTGGTTGTCATCTTTTTTGGTAAAGTTATAAAATATTAGTGTCATGGACAATTTCCGATATAAAACGGATTACAATTATTTTCTCAAAAAATTAGCGAACGGCGATAAGATTTTATTTGAAAAAAAATTTTCAAGAATGTTTGATTTTAGAAATCCGCAGACCAAAAGAAAAGAATTTAATTTAATCAGGAATAAAATTTATAAAGAATTAATTTCAAAACATGGGGAAAAATGCCAATTAAATTTATGTCCAGATTGCGGCGAAATAAAGAAATTTGACGTTGATCATTTTATACCGCTTTCAACTAATAAACTTAATAAGCTTTTAAGAAAATTAAAGCCTGAATTTGGGAAAAAAGTTGCTAGCCAAAGTTTCGGCTCTAACGATATTTCAAATCTAAGAATAGCATGTAAAAGGTGCAACTCTTTTAAAAAGCATAAAATTATCTTCTAAAGTCAAGGGGGTGGCTTCGGTCGATTTGATATAATAAACCGTTCGTTCCAATTGTATTCCAAGCTTTGCGCTGTTTAAATAGCCCTATTTCCGGGCTATTTTTAGCGGCGGGTTTAAAGCTTCTAAGCGATATGCTACTATTAGATTATGAAAAATAAATTGAAAAATGATAAATACAAGAAAAACCGGGGCGGATATTCGCGGTTATTGGAAATCAGCTGCGAAGGTTGCGGCCAGATTGTGGGATTTTATCAAAAGGACGGTCCCGGAATATTGAAAAGAATGTATCTGGACAGGATATATAAATCAAAAGATTACAGCGATTTGGCCGGCAAATCTTTTAAATCGTTGCCGCCGTTGGTTTGCCGGAAATGCGGGCGGCTCTTGGGCGTCCCGATGATTTATGAAAAAGAGAAGCGCCCGGCCTTCAGATTGTTTCAAGGGGCGGTTATCAAGAAAATCGTTAAATTTGAGCAAGCGTGTTAATTAATAAAAATAAAAATATGCTTAAAGCAGGCGCCGCTGGCGCGCCTTCGCGGTCGCGGGTTAATGGACAGTGCCCGGATTTTCGTGGTATTTTATTCATATATGACAGAGAGGTTTATTAAACAGATAACCCGGGCGGCGGGAGCCGCCGTTCTGAAGAAATTCGGAAAAGTCGGGCTTAAGTATACAAAAAAAGACGCGGCTGATATCGTTACTGAGGCGGATTTAGCGGCCAATAATATTATTATAAAAGCGATTAAACGGAAATACCCGTCTCACGCGATAATATCCGAAGAAACGGGCTTGTATCAGGTTGGTGCGGAATATTGCTGGATCATAGATCCGCTGGACGGCACTCGCAATTTCCTGCATAGAACGCCGCTGTTCGCGGTAATGGTCGGCTTAGCCTGCCGGGAGAAGATGGAACTGGCCGCGATATATAATCCTTGCACCGATGAGTTGTTTTTTGCCAAGAAAGGCCAAGGGGCTTTCTTGAACGGCAAAAAAATTGCCTGCTCGCGACAAAAAATCTGGGAAAACAGTTGGGGGATAGTCGGCTCCAATCTGACTCAGAAAAACGTGGCAAATTTGTATCAATTATTAAAACACGCGAAAAGAGAAAAATTTTGGATAAGCGCTTTGGGGTCGGCCGGTGTCAGCGCCATGTATCAGGCCGATGGCCGGAGAGACTGGCGAGTCTCTCGTGGCGGGGGACTATGGGATTATGCCGCTCCCTCATTGATTCTTTCCGAAGCGGGCTGCAAAGTTACTAATTTCCAAGGTAAGACCTGGTCTTTAAAGGATCGGGAGATGCTGGCGGCCAATAAGCCGCTGCACCGGAAATTATTGCAGATCATAAATCCTCAAGCAAAAATCTATGACTCTTAAAACCATCAAGCAAATCAAGAACAAGGTTAAAAACGAATGTTATAATCTGGGCCGTATCAACCCCTGGTTTTATGACCGCCATCTCTTGGCGGTGGAAAAATACGCCAATTTCCTGCTGAGCAGACTACCTAAAGCTGATCGGGAACTGGTCTTATTGGGCGTTTGGTTGCATGATATCCAAAGGGTCAGAGGAATAAAGGGCGATCATCAAAAAATAGGAGCGAGCGAGGCGAAAAAAATAATGAAAGAATACGGCTACCCGCCCGATAAGATCAAGAAAGTGCAGGATATTATCCTGTCTCACAGTTGCGACCGCTTGATGCCCCGAACATTGGAAGGGAAGATTTTAGCGACCGCCGACGCCATGACCCACTACGTGAATGATTTTTATTTGCAAATCGCCGTTACCGGCTGGGACAGCCTGGCCAAGTTCAAAGCTTGGGCTTTGGAAAAATTGGATCGAGATTATAACAAAAAGATATTTTTTCCGTTCGCCAAAAAAGAAATCAGGGTCAGGCACGCTATTCTTATGAAATTATTGACGATGAAATAATTAGCTAATTAAATTAATAAAAGTATGAAACATTGCGCTACTTGCGGCATGCCGCTGGAAAAACGAGAAGATTTTGCCTTAGGAGATGAAAATTCCGAATTTTGCGCTTATTGCACCGACGCCGCCGGCCGCCTTAAATCAGGGGAAGAAATTTTTGCCGGCGGAGTGGAATTTTTTATGAATAGTTTGGCCGCGGATCGCGCTCTGGCGGAAAGGGTGACCAGGAAAAACATGAGCCGTTTGCCATACTGGCAAGCCCATGCCTGCGAATCATTGAACGGCGACCTGGCTACCGACGAAGAATTCCAGGCGGCGATGGGAAAGTTATAAAAGTAATCCTGGGTTAATATCATCAGCTCGCTTAAGGCCGGTTCACCCTCCGAACCGGCTTTTAAAACCCGGCTAGTCCGGATGGTGATTGCCGACTATTGCGAATGGTTCGCAATTATGCTAGACTGCCATCCATATGGAGAAACTTAAAGAGCGGCTGGCCCGGGCCGGCCATAAATTGACCGGACCGCGATGGGCCGTCTGGCAGAAATTAATAGCGGCCAAACAGCCGTTTTCCGCCCAAGCCCTGTACCAGCAAATCAAAGGCGTTAATCGGGCGTCCGTCTATCGTGCCTTGCATCTCCTGGAGGAGCTGGACTTGGTGAACGTGGAAGTAATCGGTCAGGAAAAACACTATTGTCTGGCCGCTCCGGCCCATCACCACATCATTTGCCGGAACTGCGGCTATTTGGAAAAAGTCGAATGCACCCACGATCTGGGTCGCTTTCCACATTTCAGCCAGGTCAGCCACCAATTGACTTTGACCGGGCTGTGCCCTAAATGCCGTTAAATATATGAGTAAAAGAATATGGCTAGGGGCGATGGCGACCCTGTTTCTAATCATCGCCGTTTACTGGCTCATGCAGCGGCCGGATAAGCGGCCGGCCGGCGATTCCCATGGCCGTTTAACAGTAACAGCCAGCGTCTATCCGGTTTATTTTTTTTCCCGGGAAATCGGAGGCGACCGGGCGCAAGTCAAAAACATCACTCCGGCAGGCGTTGAGGCGCACGATTATGAACCCACGGCCCAGGATTTGATCAGAATAGAAAATAGCGACCTGGTAGTGCTAAACGGCGCCGGCTTAGAAAGCTGGGGCGATAATCTGGCGGCAAATCTCGACTCGCGGCAGAGCATGGTAGTCGCCAGCGCCGGACTGGCTGATTGGCAAATCGGGGAAGAGGGGCAAGAAAGGGCTGACCCGCATGTCTGGCTAAGCCCGGTTTTAGCCGTCAAAATGGTGGATAATATCAGAGACGGCTTCATTAGGGCCGATAAGGCCAATCAGGACTACTATGAAAAGCGGGCCGCGGCATTAAAGACCAGGTTAGCCGACCTTGACGTCCGATACCGGCAAGGTCTAGCCCATTGCCGGCTGAGTAATATCGTTACCTCGCATGCCGCCTTCCATTATCTGGCCCAAGCTTATAATCTGCAGCCGCTGGCGATAACTGGCTTATCTCCTGACGTCGAACCGTCGCCCGCCCAGCTGGCGGAACTCGTCAATTCCATTAAGGACAAGCAGATCAAGCATATTTTTTTTGAGCGCCTGGCGAGCCCGGCGCTGTCAGCCATGATCGCTCAGGAAGCGGGCGCCGCAACCCTGGTCCTTGATCCCTTGGAGGGATTGGTCGACGCCGATATCGCGCGCGGCCGGGATTATTTCACGGTCATGCAAGATAATTTGGATAATTTAAGAATCGCTTTGCAATGCCAATAGTCAACCATAGCCAAAACATCATTGAAATAAAGAATGTCTCTTTTTCCTATGGTCATAATCAGGTCTTGCGGGATGTTTCTTTGAATATTCATCAGGGGGATTATTTAGGCTTGGTCGGACCTAACGGCGCGGGCAAGACCACTTTATTAAAGCTGATTCTCGGTTTATTGGTACCGGATAGCGGGGAAATTCGGTTTTTCGGCCGGGAATTATCAAAATGTAAGGATTGGTCAAAAATCAGCTATGTGCCCCAGAAAGCCACCGGTTTCGATGTTAATTTTCCGATCAAGGTGGAAGAAGTCGTCTTAATGGGGCGCGCGGCGCAGCGCGGTCTGGGCCGTCCATATTCTCTGGAAGATAAGAAGCAGGCACGCTTAGCCTTGGAGCGGGTCGGGCTATGGTCGTTTAAGGACCGCCTGATCGGCGATTTGTCGGGCGGCCAGCAGCAGCGCGTATTTCTCGCCCGGGCCCTAGCCGGCGAGCCGCGCCTGCTTTTTTTGGATGAACCGGTAACCGGCATCGATCAGGCCAGCCAGGAGGAAATTTATGCTTTATTGCGGGAACTGAACCGGCAGGAAGGCCTGACTTTGATTTTGGTTTCGCACGACATCGAGCGGATCCTGGCCGAGGCCATGCATATCGCCTGTTTAAACCAGACCCTGGTTTGCCATGCTTCGCCGGCCGAATTCATCAAGGAAAGCGAATCCGGCGACATCCTGGGTCAGAATTTGAGATTCCTTTCCCATTATCATCATCATTAATATGTCCATCCTCGATATCTTCCAATATGGCTTCATGGTGCGGGGTCTGGCCGCCGGGCTGATCATCGGGGCGATCGCGCCGCTAATCGGCGCCTTTTTGGTTTTACGCCGTTATTCTTTGATCGCCGATACTTTATCACACGTTTCCTTGCTGGGTATCGCCGGCGGGCTGCTTTTAGGCGTCAATCCATTACTGGGCGCCTTGGCCGCCGCTGTCTTGGCCTCGCTGGGAATTGAGAAGCTAAGGACTTCACGGCGGATTTACGGCGAATCGGCTCTCGCCCTGTTCTTGTCCGGCAGCCTGGCGCTCGCCGTCATAATCTTAAGCGTGGGGCGCGGGTTCAACACCAATTTGCTGAATTATCTTTTCGGCAGCATCGTGACCGTTACCGCGGCCGATGTCGCCCTGATGTCAATTCTAGCGGTCATCGTCGTCGCGGTTCTCGGCTTTTTATATAAGGAATTAGTCTATATCACTTTTGACGAGGAGTCCGCCCAGGTTAGCGGCCTGCCGACCAAGCGTATCAATCTGATCCTGATCATCTTGGCCGCCGTTACTATCGCCTTGTCCATCCCGATTATCGGCGTATTGCTGATTGCGGCCATGATCGTGATACCGGTCGTCGCCGCTCTGCAGCTGAGACAAAGCTTCGGCGCGACCATACTTTATGCCGAACTGTTTTCCTTGTTTTCCGTCGTTACCGGCATCGTTTCGGCTTTCTATTTCGATTTGTCGGCCGGCGGCATGATTGTCATTATTATGTTGGCGATCTTTCTTTTGACTTATACCATCAAGAGCCGGCCGGCTGGCGGGCCTAAATTATAAAAAACGATGACCAGGCGTTTAAATTCCAAAAAATTACGGACTATTGATCCGGAGGCGGCCGAACGGCTCAGCCGCCAGATCAAACGTTCGGATATTTATCTGGTCTTGGAAGACGTATTGGATACTTATAATATCGGCGGCTTTTTTCGGCTGGCTGACGCTATCGGCGCCAAGAAGATCTATCTCTGCGGCGCGACGGCCACGCCGCCGAACAGCAAGATCCGGAAGGCGGCGGTCGGGACGGACAAGTTCCTGCCCTGGGAATATAAGGAAACGGCACTCGCCGCCATCGCTGATTTGCGTCAGCTGCCCGGCTTGCGGGTCGTGGCCGTGGAGCAGTGTCGCGCCTCAATCGACTATCGTCGTTTCAATTATGATTTGCCGCTGGCTTTCGTTTTCGGCAACGAAACCTACGGCTTGAGCAAAATCGCGCAAAAGGCTTCGGACGCGGTGGTAGAAATACCGATGTATGGCATCAATAAGTCATTGAATGTCATGATTGCGGCCGGTATTGTAGCCTATTTCGCCCTGGGGCGTCTCCGCCCCATCAGCCCAAGAGGGCACTGAGACAAAAGCCGGATAGGGCGGCCGTGTCGGATTTTTGGAATTTCCGTGATTATTCGCTATAATATAGTCATAATAAAAATTAAAAATTATTATGTTGTGGAAAAAAATCAAGCCGTATCTTATTTTGGGAGGCATTCTTTTGCCGGTAATGGCTTACGCCTCAAACCTCGGATCCGCTGAAGGCTCGCACATTCTGAGCTTCGGAACTGTTCTATTTTGGATTGCAGTCATTCTCTTGGCCGCTAAAGCCGCCTCTTTATTAGAGCGGTTCGGCCAACCGGCGGTTCTGGGTGAAATATTGATCGGCGTATTGCTGGGTAATTTGTATTTATTAGGCATCGACTGGCTGGAGCCTTTGCGGGGCAACGAATTGATTAAGTTTTTGGCGGAATTAGGCGTTGTCATTTTATTGTTCCAAATCGGTTTGGAATCTAACATCGCCAGCATGAAGAAGGTAGGCCTGCGCGCTTTTTTTGTCGCCTGTATCGGCGTGGTGCTGCCTTTTGTCATCGGCGCGTTTTGGATCGGCCCTTGGCTGATGCCCAACCAACCGTTTAATGCCTATCTATTCCTGGGCGCAGCTCTGACCGCCACCTCAGTCGGAATTACAGCCAGGGTTTTTAAAGATTTGGGCAAATTACAGACTAATGAAGCGCAGATTGTTTTAGGCGCAGCCGTAATCGATGATGTCCTTGGTTTGATAATTCTGGCGGTAGTCAGCGCGGTTGTCACCGCGGGATCGGTTAGCTTGATAAGTATATTATTGATTACGGCCAAAGCTTTCATTTTTTTGGCCGCCGCCATCATTGTCGGTAGCTTGGCCGCTCCGCGTTTAGGCTGGCTGTTTTCAAAGATCCATACTGGCGCGGGCATGAAGTTCACCTTAGCTTTGTCCATCGGTCTGATTCTTGCTTTTTTTGCCGAAAAAATCGGCCTGGCTCCGATTGTCGGAGCTTTTGCCGCCGGACTGGTCTTAGACGCAACTCATTTCCGTTATTTTAAAGATCATGGCTTGATCAGCGAATTAAAACAACTGGCGGAAACAGAGACTGCGGGAACCAAAGAAAAAATCCAGGCCGCGACGGAAAAACATGCGGAAAAACATATTGAAGAGCTGATCGAACCGCTCGGCTATTTTTTGGTGCCAATCTTCTTCGTGATGACCGGTTTCGATGTCCGCTTGGATTTGTTGGCTAATCTGCCCATACTCATCATCGCCTTAGGGCTTACCGTGGCGGCTTTTGTCGGTAAAATATTAGCTGGCGTAGCCGCCGGCAAAGTTAATAAGTGGATTGTCGGCATCGGTATGATTCCGCGGGGTGAAGTCGGCTTGATTTTCGCCATGATCGGCAAATCCTTGGGCGTGATCAGCGAGAGCATGTTCTCGGTCATCGTCATCATGGTCATTCTCAGTACCTTGTTAACGCCGCCGATCTTGACTTGGCTATTAAATAAACAAAAATAATCCTATGACTAGCGCTATTTTGCTATTAGCGATCGGTTTGGGGATCTTAATTTTCGGAGCGGAAATATTGGTTCGCGGTTCAGCCTCGCTGGCCAAGAAATTAGGCATATCAGCATTGGTTATCGGTTTGACCGTGGTTGCCTTTGGTACTTCCGCGCCGGAATTATTCGTTAATATTTATTCAGCCTACCACGGTAGCGCCGATATCGCGATCGGCAATATTATTGGCAGCAATATCGCCAATATTTTATTGATTTTGGGCGTCGCCGCTTTGGTCAAGCCTTTGAAGGTCAGCTCCGGCACCGCTCATAAAGAAATCCCTTTCGCTTTATTGGCTATAATTCTGGTATTTATCATGGGAAACGATAGCTGGATTGACGGCATGGCCTTTAATGCCATCACGCGGACGGACGGCCTCGCCTTGCTCGCGATGTTTGCTATCTTCATTTTCTATACCTTCGGGATCGCCAAGGCGGCCGGCGCCGGATCAGAAAAAGTCCGGGAATATTCGATTTTGGTTTCCATAGCTTTGACCATTGGCGGCCTGCTGTCCTTGGTCGGCGGCGGCAAATTGGTGGTAGATAGCGCGGTCGTCCTGGCCAAACTGGCCGGTATGTCGGAAGCGCTTATCGGTCTGACCATTGTGGCTGTCGGCACCTCTTTGCCGGAACTTGTTACCTCGGTAGTGGCAACCTATCACGGCCACAACGATATCGCCATCGGTAACGTCGTCGGTTCCAATATTTTTAATGTCTTCTGGATCCTTGGCGCGACTAGCCTGATTCTGCCGCTGCCCTTCAATCCGCTGGTTAACGTCGACGTTTTGGTTGGCGTCGCGGCTTCTATGGCCCTGTTCCTGGCGCTCTTTATCGGCCGTCGGCATATGATTGACCGTTGGCAGGGCGCAATTTTTGTTCTGGCTTATGTTTCTTATATCGCTTATTTAATCAGTCGCGGCTAAACATATGGATAAATCTTGGGCTAACCAATCAATTGACAGCGTTTTGCGGGATTTACGCACCAGCGAACAAGGCTTAAGTACGGCTGAAGCGAATAAGCGCCGCCAGGAACACGGGCTAAACCGTCTGCCGGCAGCTAAAGTAGACAGTCTGCCCATTATTTTCCTGCGCCAATTCCGGAGCCCGCTGATCTACATCCTATTGATTTCCGGCATTATTCTGTTTATTTTAGGCGAGAATATTGATGGATACATCATTCTCGCCATTTTATTATTCAACGCCGTATTGGGGACCATCCAAGAAGGGAAGGCTCAGAATACCTTGCAGGCCTTGCGGAAATTTGTGGAAACCCGAACGACGGTCCGGCGCGAGGGCCGGGAATTAATCATGCTGAGCACGGAAATCGTACCTGGTGATATTATTATCCTCTCGGAAGGAGAAAAGGTACCAGCTGACGCGCGCGTTTTGGTTTCTAACGGCCTGAAGGCTGATGAGGCCGCCATGACCGGCGAATCATTACCGGTTCCGAAAAATGAATTTGTGTTAAAGCATCGGGCTAATTCGCCGGCCGACCAGAAGAATATGGTCTTTAAGGGAACCAATCTGGTCGCTGGTCACGGCTTGGCTGTCGTCGTTGCTACTGGTTCGGAAACGGTTATCGGCCGGATCGCCAAGCAGATCGCGGCCATAGATACGGATACGCCGCTACAGGCGAATATCGCTTATTTGTCCCGCTGGATAGTTATGGCCGTCTGCCTGATCTGTACGATCCTTTCCGTCTGGGGCATATCAACCGGAAAACCGGCCGTTGAAATGTTCGCGACCGTAGTTTCCTTGGCGGTTTCAATGGTACCGGAAGGCTTGCCGATAGTCGTCACCCTTATCTTGGCGACGGGCGTCTGGCGGATGAGCAAGCGCCAGGCCTTAGTCAAAAAATTGCAAGCGGTCGATGCTTTAGGCCAGGCCAGGGTGATTGCCGTAGACAAGACCGGCACGATAACTAAAAATGAATTAGTGGTTAAAAAGGTTTTTGTCGACGGGCATTTATATGAAGTCAGCGGCATCGGCTATGAACCGCGCGGACAAATAAGCCTGAATGGTCAGTCGATAGACCCGGTCAGCCGTCCCGAGCTGCTCCTGGCCGGCCGGATCGCTTCTTATTGCGCGAGTGCCCGGGTAGTATTTTCCGAAGCCGACCAGCTCTGGCGGGTAGCCGGCGACCCGACCGAAGCGGCGCTCCTGGTTTTTTCCAAAAAACTAGGTTTTCATAAGGATAAATTAGAACAAAGCGATCCGATTTTATCTGAAATGCCTTTTGACTATCGCCTGAAATATCATGCCGTCATTTACCAACAGGAAAAAGAACGGGTGATGGCCGTAGTCGGTGCGCCGGAAGTCATCTTGGGCCTGGCGACGCGAGTTCGGCGGGACGGACAAAGCTTCCCATTAGGCGATACGGAACGACATGAACTGGAAGAGATTTTCCTGCGTTTCTCGCGAGCGGGCTTGCGGGTAATCGCTTTTGCCGTTCAAGCCGAGGTGCCGACAGGATTATCGCCGGAAAAGGTCGGAGCTTTGGATTTTCTCGGGTTTTATGCCATGCAGGACGCGCTGCGCGGCGAAGTAAAAAGCGCCATGGTCAAGGCGGCGGAAGCCGGCATCCGAGTGGTTATGATTACCGGCGACCACCGGGTAACTGCCCGGGCCATAGCAAAAGAGGCCGGCATTTACCATGACGGCGACAATATCCTGACCGGCGAAGATATCGACCGCCTGTCGGAAAAGGAGTTATCAAAGAAATTGAGCCGCACCTCCGTCTTCGCCCGCGTCAATCCGAATCATAAATTAATCATTATCAAAGCTTTCCGGGCGCGGGGCGAAATCGTGGCGATGACCGGCGACGGAGTAAATGATGCTCCGTCGCTCGTCGCTGCCGATTTGGGGGTGGCTATGGGTCGTATTGGCACTGAAGTAGCCAAAGAAGCTGCTGATATCATCCTGATGGATGATGATTTCGGCAGTATTGTCGCCGCGGTCGAAGAAGGCCGTAATATCTATCAGACGATCAAGAAGGTTATCCTTTATCTTTTTTCCACCAATTTGGGGGAAGTTATGGCTATAAGCGCCGCTTTGCTGCTCGGCTATCCCTTGCCTATCACGGCGGCTCAGATTATTTGGCTTAATGTCGTGACCGACAGTTTCCTGGATGTTTCTCTCGGCATGGAGCCGAAGGATCCCGACCTCTTGCACGGCAAATTCGGCAAATCCCAAAGATCGTTAATTGATAAAATCATGGCTCATCGGATGCTGCTAATGGCCCTGCCGATGGCCATTGCTACTGTCTGGCTGTTCAAGCATAATTACCCTGGCGACCTTAATCGGGCTCGGACCCTCTCCTTGACTCTTTTGGCCGTGTTCCAATGGTTCAACGCCTGGAATTGCCGGTCGGAAAAACAATCTATTTTCCGAATGAATCCTTTCGCCAATAAGTTCCTGGTAGCGGCAACGGCCGTAGTTATCGGCTTGCAGCTCTTGGCGGTCTATCATCCTTGGCTGCAACAGATCTTGCGGACGAGCGCCCTCAGTCTCTCGGATTGGCTGATGATCGTTCCCATCGCTTTTTCAATTGTCATCATTGAAGAAATCAGGAAATTTTACGTCCGGCATAGAGATCGTTAATCAAGCCGGTACGCCGCCCGCTTGCGGCCGCCTGTATTATTTGCTATATTGTTATTTACTTAATTAACTTATTTAAGCTTTAAGCTTAATAAAACTATATGAAAAAAATATTTTTTCCTATATTATTCGTCGGTCTGGTGTTCTTGGCCGGTTGCGGCCACCAGGCGGCCACGAACAATGCCGCGGTCAGCGGCGCTGACGGGACGATGCCGGCAGCCAACGAGATGGCCGCTATCACTCCTTCGTCTCTGGCAGCCGAATCGGGCATGAAGGTGTTAAGCATTATTCCTGAACAATCCAAGGCTCAGTATAGTATGAATGAGTTGCTGCGCGGCACGCCGACTTTAGTGGTCGGCAGCACTTCGCAGCTGGCCGGCGAAATCGGCGTCAAGACCGACCGCCCGGCGGCAATAAAAATCGGCGAAATCAAGCTGGATGCTGCCAGCTTCGTGACCGATATTGCCGCGCGCGATAAGAACGTCGTCGAGCTGATTTTCAAAGCCAACGAACCCCAGAATAAATATATCGTCTTCCAGCCGACCCAAGTTAGCGGTGTGCCGGAAATCTTGACGCCCGATCAGGGCTTCCCAGTCCGGATAGAAGGCAACCTGACTATTTCCGGCACCACCAGACCGGTTACTTTCGTCGGTGGCATCACCTGGCGTCAGGACGGCAGCCTGGTCGGCAGCGCGACTACTGACCTGACTTACGGCGACTTCGGCTTAAAGATTCCTGATTTTCCTTTCTTGTCCAACGTAGATCAGGTCGTCAAGCTGGAAATTGACCTGACCGCCGCCGCTAAATAAGGCCTGAGCCATAAAAAAGTCGATCCTGAATCAGCAACGGGATTGACTTTTTTATTGGCTTTAACTATAATTGTTTTACTTATAGTTAATATCAATTAATGTTTCAGGGGAAAGCTAAAATCGAATACGGCCTGATGATCATGACGGAGTTGGCGGCGCAGCCGGGGGAATATGTCTCCGTGTCTAATTTAGCCAAGAAATCACAAATTTCTTCTATTTATCTGATTCAAATAGCTAAATCGTTAAGGCGAGCCGGTCTGCTAAATAGTAAAGAAGGCGCGCACGGCGGCTATATGTTGACCCGGCCGGCTGATCAGATTTCTTTATTGTCGATTATCGAGGCTCTGGATAACAGTCTGGGCCAAGCGGGCGGCGATGGCCAGAAATTCTCTTGTCATCACCATGGTGCCTGGAACCTGATCGCCGCGACGGTCAAACAGAAGCTGGCGGAAGAAAACCTCGCTTCGTTAATCAGATTAAATAGATAATAATTTTATGAATGTCTTGGAAATCAAAGACTTGCAGGTCAGTATCGGAGACCAGCCGATCTTGAAAGAGATCAACCTGACCATCAAAGAAGGGGAAGTCTGCGTGGTCATGGGACCGAACGGTTCCGGCAAGTCCACGCTCTCGAGCGTCCTCATGGGGCACCCCGCCTATCAAGTCACCGGGGGCCGGATTTTTTTTCGCGGCCAGGAAATCACCGACAAGAAGCCGGAGGAACGGGCGGCCCTGGGTTTATTCATGACCTTCCAGCAACCGCGGGAAATCGAAGGTATTGATTTTTACCCTTATCTGTTCGATGCTTACAAATCCATCCAGGCGGCGCGCCAAAGCCCGGCGGCGACAGTCTTTGATTTTAAAAAAATGCTGGATCAGGAAGCGGCGGCCTTAAAAATACAAGATGACTGGAGCCGGCGGTATTTGAACAAGGGATTTTCCGGCGGCGAGAAGAAAAAAGCGGAAATGCTGCAGCTTGCTTTGTTTAAGCCGTCGTTCGCCATCTTCGACGAGATCGATTCCGGCCTGGATGTCGACGCCCTGAAAGTAGTCGGCCGGGCCATGAAACGATTCAAGAAAACCAAAACCAGCGCCCTCATCGTCACTCACTACCTAAGGATCTTAGAGCAGATACAGCCGGATAAGGTCGTAGTCATGTCGCAAGGCCGAATCGTCAAAACCGGCAGCCACAGCTTGGCTCAGCGCCTGGAAAAAGAAGGCTTTGAAAAATTAATCCGCCGCCAGGCAGCCGGCTGAATATGGGCAATCTAAAAGGGAAAAAATCGAAAAAAATTACGGCCCACAGTTCGATGTGGGATGCTTATAACGAAGCGTCGTATATGTCGCGCACCCGGGTCGGTCTTGATGAAGATCTGGTCCGCCTGATTTCACGCGAGAAACAGGAACCGGCCTGGATGCTGGAACGCCGGCTGGCCGCCCTGAAGATCTACCAGCAAATGTCTTTGCCGGCCTGGGGGCCGGATTTGACCAAGTTGGATTTGGAGCGGATAACTTATTATGCCAAAGCGACCGATAAGCAGAGCCAGACCTGGGATGACGTCCCGGCCGATATCAAGAAGACTTTTGATCGCCTGGGTATTCCGCAGGCTGAGCAGGAAGTCTTAGCCGGGGTCGGAGCGCAATATGAGTCTACCGTCATTTATCATAGCCTGAAAGAGAAATTCCGGCGCCAAGGCGTCATTTTCGAGGATATGGACGTCGCCGTGCGCGAACACGGCGATTTGGTCAAACCATATTTCATGCAACAGTGCATTCCGCCGACGCTCCATAAATTCGCCGCGCTGCACGGCGCGGTCTGGAGCGGCGGCACCTTCCTGTATATTCCCAAGGGCGTCAAGATCGAGTTGCCGCTCCAGGCGTATTTCCGCATGAACGCTAAAGGGATGGGGCAGTTTGAGCATACCCTCATCATCGTTGAAGAAGACGCCCAGGCTCATTATATCGAAGGCTGCAGCGCGCCGCGTTACGGCATCGATTCTCTGCATGCCGGCGGCGTGGAGATATTTGTGGCTAAAGGCGCCCGGTTCCGCTACAGCAGCGTGGAGAGCTGGAGCAAGGACGCCTATAATCTCAATACCAAGCGGGCCATGGTCCAGGCCGGCGCCCATATGGAATGGGTCGGCGGCAACTTTGGCAGCAACGTGACCATGCTTTATCCTTGCTCAGTCCTGATGGGCGAAGGCGCCACTGCCGATCATCTGGGGGTCGCGTTCGCTAACGAAGGCCAGATCCAGGATACCGGCGCCAAAGTCATCCACGTCGCACCTCAGACCAGTTCCAATATCGTCATGAAAAGCATCAGCAAATCAGGCGGCCGGGCCGTTTACCGCGGCCTGGTCGATATCGGTCCCAAAGCCGAAGGGGCGACGTCAAACATCAAATGCGACGCCCTGATTTTGGACGAACATTCCGCCTCCGACACTATCCCGATGATCAAAATCAAGAATGCCACGGCCGTCCTGGCCCATGAAGCGACGGCCGGCAAGCTCAATGATGAAGATATTTTCTACCTCCGCAGCCGCGGCTTGAGCGAAGCCCAGGCCGGGGCTATGATCGTCAACGGCTTCATCGAACCGATCGTCAAAGAATTGCCTTTGGAATATGCCGTCGAAATGAATCGGATGGTGGAATTGGAAATGGAAGGCAGCGTCGGCTAAGTAAACCTATGAAAATCATAACCGTCAACAGCACTGATCAGATCATCAATATACCCGCCCGTTCGGAAATTTTTTTATTCGATCATATCGGCGAAACCGCTTCACCGGCCATAGAAATAAACATCGCCAAAAAGGCGCGCGTCCAATATGTGAGCATCTGCGATCCCGCCGGCGATTTCCGACAATCCCGAATCATAAATATCGGTGAAGACGCTCAAGTCAGCGCCTATCAGGCTTATTTCGGGACCGGTAATTTGGATATTCAAATCAAGCAAATTATGGCCGCCCGGGCCGTCTTTAATAATCACGTCCTGTTCTACCAAACCGGCCGGCAGGAACTGCGGGTCCAGGATGACTATATATTCTCCGATCGCGGCACTAACGGTCATTTTCTGGTTACCGGCCTGGCGGAAAACCAAGCCGCTCCTCAGTATTATTCTGAACTGGTCATTAAACCAGAGGCCCAGCTGACAGATTCACGTATCGACATGCGTTTATACCTGCTGAGCCGGGAGGCTAAGGGCAATCTTTTGCCCAGCCTGAAGATAGACGCCAACGAAGTCAAGGCCAGACATGGCGCCAGCACTTTCCAGTTAGCGCCGGATGACTTATTCTATCTGCAAAGCCGCGGCCTGACCGAGAAACAAATTAGACGGCTGGTCATCAGTTCTTTGGCCCAACGCTTTACCGCGGGGATTAAGGATGTTTCAGCCAGAGAGCGCATCAGCCAGCTAGTCGAAGAACGGGCGGCTGCAAAAAAATAAACTTTATGATCCGTCGCAGTGATTTCCCAATACTAAAAAAGAAAATCGCCGGCCGCCCGCTGGTCTATTTTGATAACGCCTCGAGCGCCCAGAAACCGATGAGCGTTATCCGGGCGGTCAGCGACTTTTACAGAAAATACAATACCAACGTCCATCGCGGCTTCAACCCGCTGGCGGAAGAAGCGACCGGTCGCTATGAAGCGGCCAGGGAAGCGGTTGCCAGATTCATCGGCGCCCGCCGGGAAGAGATCATCTTTACCAGAGGAGCGACCGAGGGGGTAAATTTAGTCGCCCGGACCTGGGGGGAGACTAATCTAAAGAAAGGCGATACGGTCGTCTTAAGTCTAGCCGAACACCACGCCAATCTGGTCCCCTGGCTGCAATTAGAGGATAAGATCGGTTTCAAATTAGCCTACATACCAGTAAAGATCGACGGCTCGCTGGATTTAGCTGCCGCTCAAGAGTTGCTTCGTCGTCCCCGGGTAAAATTATTGTCTATCACCCAGGCTTCTAATGTCTTGGGCATATTTTATGATTTGTCAAAGCTCATCCGCCTAGCTAAATCTAAAGGCATTATGACGCTCGTCGATGCCGCTCAGAGCGCTACGCATCGACCTATAGATGTCCGCCGCCTGGATTGCGACTTCTTGGTCTTTTCCGGGCATAAGCTCTGGGGACCGACCGGCAGCGGCGTACTTTATGGCCGCCGGGAAATTCTGGCCAAGATGCCGCCTTTCATGGGCGGCGGCGATATGATCGATACTGTCTATATTGACCATTTCACTACTAATGAATTGCCTTATAAATTTGAAGCTGGTACTCCGGACATTGCCGCCGCCATCGGCCTGGGCGAAGCGGTGCGTTATGTCAATAAAATAGGCTGGCCCACCATTATCAAAACGGAACGGGAATTGACGAATTATTTTTTGCGCCGGATAAAAGTTTTGCCGTTCGTCCGAATCTTGGGAACGGCAAAGCCTAAATTGCCGGTCTTTGCCATGGTCATAGATGGAATCCATCCGCATGATGCGGCCGATCTCCTGGGCAGCGAAGGCATTATTCTGCGTCCCGGCCGGCATTGCGCCCAGCCGATACATGACCATTACGGCGTCCCGGCTACGCTGCGCGCCAGCCTCAGCTTCTATAATACTCGGACGGAAATCGATTATTTTATTAAAAAGCTAAAAGAGCTGCATCAGGCATTCAAATAAGCGTTATGGATATCTACGCGCAAAACATCCTGGATCACTATAAGCACCCGCGGCATAAAGAGCCGTTGCCGGCGGCCGATGCTACCGAACGGGGCAGCAACGCCAGCTGCGGCGATGATTTGATGGTGGCCTTGCAATTCAGCGGCCAAAAAATAAAAGCCTTGAGTTTCCAGGGCCATGGCTGCGCTATTTCCCAAGCCGCCATATCTATTCTGACCGAAGCATTGGTCGGCAAAACCAAAAACGCCGTCTTGGCTATGGATTTTAAGACTATCCAGAGCCTCCTCGGCGTTCCAATCAGCGAGCGACGCTATAAATGCGCCATGCTCGGTCTCTCCACTATCCAAAAAGCGATTAAAAAAGCTAAAGCTTAACTATTTGCCCGCTAATTGGCGGACGTATTTATAAGCGTTTAAAGCGGCAATCGTGCCTTGACCAGCCGCGACCGTGAGCTGCTTATGCTCCACCTGCGTGATATCGCCAGCCGCGAACAAGCCCGGCTGGCTGGTTTCGCAATGCTCGTTGACGATTATCTGATTAGCCGCGTCTAATTTGACCAGGCCGGCGACCAGATCGCTTTGCGCCTTGTGTCCGATTTCCACGAAAATGCCGTCTATCGGCAATTCTTCGGTCGCCCCGTCCGGATTATGCCGGAGAGTGGCGCTTTTTACCTTGGTGTCGCCGTTTATCTTGATTACCTCCGAATCCAGATGGATCTTGATGTTCGATCGCTGCTTAACCTCACTGACCAGGCTTTCAAAGGCTTTGAAGGTAGCGCTCCGGTGGACCAGATGCACTTCCGAGCCGATCTTGGACAGGACTTCGGCGGCATCCAGAGCCGAATTGCCGCCGCCGACGACGATCAGGCGCTGTCCTTTGAAGAATTGGCCGTCGCAGTTGGCGCAGTAAGAGACCCCTTTGCCGGCGAATTCCTTTTCGCCCGGCACGCCCAGATAGCGAGGAACCAGGCCCAGCGCGAAGATGACGGTCTTGGATTCATAACCGGCTTTATCCGTAGTCACGCTGAAATTTTGGCCGTCGTGCGCGATCTTGGTGACTGTTTCCAAATTTATGTCATAACCGGTATATTTCGCTTGTTTTTCCAGGCGCTCATTCAATTCCAGGCCGGTAATCAGATCAAAGCCCAAATAATTCTCAATGTCGCCGGCCAAACCGATCTGCCCGCCGATATCCCGGCTCAAGAGCAAGGTTTTCATTTCCCGCCTTTTGGCATACAAAGCCGCGGCCAGGCCGGCCATGCCGCCGCCGATGACGATAGTGTCGTACATAATTTATTTATTAGTTTCACTACTCACTCTTATTTAACTCCTTATGCGCGCGGCCGTCAACTTCGTAGTTGGTATTTTGGGTTTCGAAGAAATTGACCAGTTCCAGGGTGTCCGTCGCCGCCGCCATCCATTTGGCCGGATTAGTTACCTTGAAATGCGGCTCGAAGCCTAATTCTTCCAGGCGGCGGTCGGCGACATACTGGACGTATTGATTGACGTAATTAGCGTTCAAGCCCAGGATGCCGCGCGGGAACATGTCCTGATTATAGGCATTTTCCAAATTGACCCCGTCGATGATGATTTTCTGGATTTCCGCGCTGAATTCGGGCGTGACGATCTCCGGATTTTCTTCCAAGATAGTCAGGATCAGATTGATGCCGAATTTCAGGTGCAGGCTTTCGTCGCGCAGGACCCAGTCGATGAGCGAGCCAAAATTGCGCAATTGCCGCCGCTGCCGGAAGCTGAGCGCCACCATGAAGCCGCTATAGAACCAGATGCCCTCCATGACGATATTATAGGCGACCAGATTGCGGACGAAATCTTTTTTGCCGGCCTCGGTCGTGACATCCAGGCTGTTTTCCGTCATCCGCGTCAGATAATTGGTGATAAAGTCTTCCTTAGCCTTGATGGAGGGGGTTTCCAGATGCTGCTGGAAGATCTTCTTGCGGTCGACCGGAAAAGTCTCAAGCACATATTCGAAAGAAACGCAGTGATTGGCCTCTTCCCACATCTGCTTAGCCAGATAAAGGTGCGCTTCCGGCGCCTTGATATAAGGATAGACGCCTAAAGCCAGGGTCCGGTTGACGATCAGCTCCGAGGGATTGAAAAAGCTCATCAGGAAGCTGACGGCGTGGCGTTCGTCTTCGGTCATCTTTTTCCAGTCTTCCAGATCTTCGCCTAAAGCTATCTCATGTGGAAACCAGGTATTGGCGACGGCCTGATTATATAAATCGTAGGCCCATTGGTATCTTATGGGGCGCAGATTCATGTCTTCATTCAGTGGTTTGCCTAATATCATATGTTTATATTCATTAATGTTTAGGGTTTTACTGGCAGCTGTCGCATAAGAGCCGCTCCTGCGGATCCACGGGGCAAGACTGCCCGATTTTAAATTCCTGGTTCAAAGGTAATTGATCGGCCGCCATATCCGTTGAGACCGCTATTTCCGGCGCCTTGTTCAGCGGTTGAGCGGCCGGCACTTTCTCCGGCACCGGAATATTGACCAGCCCTGATGCGGCTTTATCAGCCAGGATGGCGCCGAAACCTTTTTTACCGACGCTGACTGACTTATTAACCTTAATGGTGCTCTGTTCGGCCGTATGGCGCGGTTTCATATGCAGATAATACGTAGTTTTTAGGCCCTTTTCCCAGGCACCCAGATAGATTTGCATGATTTCCTCCGTATCGCGGGTGGCCAGATACATGTTGCGGCTTATCGCCTGATCGACCCATTTCTGGGCGCGCGCGGCTACTTCCACGAAAGCGGCCGGCTGGACCGAGAAAGAATCCTTATATATCTTCTTGATTTCTTCCGGAATGCCGTCGATATCGGTCAGGTCTCCTTGCGCGATCAGGATTTCCTCGCGCTTGCTTTCCCAGATGCCCAGTTTCTTTAATTTTTCAACCAGATTGAAATTCAATTCCAGATATTTGCCGGATAGGGTGTTGCGGCTGAAAATCTGAGCAAAGCGCGGGTCGATGCCGGTCGAAGTGCCGGCGATCAGTCCGATATTCGCGGTCGGAGCGATGGCCAGCAGGGTAGCGTTGCGCATGCCGCGCTTGACCTTGGCGCGGAGCGATTCCCAATCTAAACGGGCCGTTCGGTCCACCGTCAGTTTCTCGCCGCGATCATTTTCCCAAATCGCCAACGTGTCATAAGGAACCAGTCCTTTGGACCAGCCGGAACCGGCGAAATTGGCATAGCTGCCTTTTTCCGCCGCCAGGTCGGCGCTGGCGCCGATGGCCTGGTAGCTGATAAACTCCATGATTTGGTCGCTTAGGTCGTAAGCAGCCTGGCTGTCATAAGCGATATTAAGCCTTTCAAACATATCGGCCAGACCCATAACGCCCATGCCGACCGCCCGGTTATTATGGTCCGAGTTGCCGGCCTCCGGAATCGGCGGCTGATTGATATCGACCAGGTTATCCAGTTGCCGGACGCCGGTCCGGACGCTTTCTTTGAGCAGTTCCCAGTCTACCTCTTTCTCCGGCGTCAGATGGCGCGATAAATTTATCGACATCAAATTGCAGACCGCGACGTTGTCCTTATCGGCCGGTAAGGTGATTTCCGTGCAGAGATTGGAACTATGGATAGTGCCGGTGTTATTGTTAAGCGCCCGGACGTTGGCGGCGTCTTTCCAGGTCAGCCAGGGATGGGAAGTGCCCTGCAGGGAAACGATCATATTATTGAACTGCTCGGTCGCCGGGATTTTCTTAAAGATTCGCATCTGGCCGGCTTCCGCCATAGCCACATATTCATTGTAACGCTTGGAAAAAGCCTCGCCGTAGAGATCAACCAGGTCCGGCACGTCATTGGGATCGAATAAATACCAGCTGTCCTTGTTCTTGACCCGTTTCATGAATTCGTCGGAAATCCAGGCCGCGATGTTGGCGGTTCGGGCCCGGCGGTAATCATCGCCGGCATTCTGCTTCAAATCCAAAAAATCCTGAAAATCAATATGCCAATTTTCCATATAGAAACAGAGCGCGCCCATCTTCTTGCCGGCGCGAGAGATCGCCCGGATGGTGGAATCGATGATATGCAAAAAAGGGATCGGCCCGGAAGAAAAGGTATTGTTGGTAGAAATCGGCGAACCGTTGGCGCGCAACTTGGTGACAGCCAGGCCGATGCCGCCGGTCGCTTTGGACAGCTTCATCACGTCGGCGACGGTTTTTCCGATATGGCCGATATTGTCTTCCATGTCCATCAAAAAACAATTGCTCAGGCGCGGCGAAGTCGTGCCGGCATTGATATTGGTGGAACCGCCAGCTACATATTCCAGCTTGGACATCTTATTATAGAAACGGATGGCGGTTTCGGTCGCTGCTTTTTCCCGGCTGGCCATACCCATCGCGATGCGCATCCAGAAATATTGCGGCGTTTCCTGCAGCTTCTGAGCGGCGTTCTTGATCAGATAGCGGCTGCGCATGGTTGATAAGCCGGTATAGGTTAGTAAAGAGTCGCGGCGGAGATCCAGGGCATCGGCCAGGCGGTCCAGATCAAAGACCTGTAAATCCGGAGACAAGATCTTTTCGTCCTGACCGCGCTTCACATAAGCGGCAAAACCATCGCGATGCTTCTGCCGCAAGTCGTCGTCATTCCGGAAATCGCCCAAAACTTCCTTATAAATGATTTTTAAGAGCAACCGAGCGGCAATAATGTCGAAATCCGGGTCATCTTTGATATTCTGGACCGTGGCGTTGATGACCGCGTTATCCAGTTCCGTGGTCGTGATGCCGTCATACAGGGTTAGGCTGGTTTCCGTGGCGATTTGAGTAATCTTAGCCTCTTGATCCGGCAATCCAGCCGAAGCGACCGCAATGGCCTGATTGATCTTGTCGGCGTCGAACGGTTCTTTTTTGCCGTCTATCTTAACTATGGTCAGTGACATAGAGATGTTTAGAAACCGAAGATAGGGTATAACCTCAATTTCTATATATAGTGTATAAAGTACTATTTATTATACCATATACAGTATAAAGGGGCAAGCCGCTAGGATTAGCTATTTTTATGACATAGACTGAAAAACGACCCTGGTTTGATTGCCGGGGGTGTTGATAACTTGACTCCGAACATTTTTTTGGGCCGTTGACACTACTATTTACAAAATTTAAAAAATTAATTATCATACTAAGCTATATAGTTTTTTAACAATTAGGAAATAAAATCAATAAACCATAAATCCGAGGAGGATACAACGATGAACAAGCAGATTAGCAAGATCGATGCTTTTTTTAGAAAAATCGACAAATCGGGGCTAGCTCTAAGCTATAAGGATGTTCGGATGGCAACCGGATATTCCGACATTATCCCGAGCGACCAGAGGATGGTTACAAGTTCCAAGTTTTCTACTAATGTAATGCTTAAAATACCGATTATCAGTTCGCCAATGGATACGGTAACCGAATACAAAATGGCGATCGCTATGGCTAAGACTGGCGGCTCGGGGATCATCCATAAAGCCTTGTCTCCTAAAATGCAGGCTAGCATGATTGGCAAAGTCAAACACCATTTATCTGCTTTTATTAGCGACCCTATTTGCATAAAACCAGATGATACGGTGGGCGGTGTGATCAAAATGGGTAAAGAAAAGGGTTATAAATTTTATAGTTTTCTGGTTAGAGACGGTTCCGGCAAAATCATCGGCTTAGTTACGCATAACGATTTTGATTTCTGCCCAAATCCGGATAAAAAAATATCGGAAATTATGTCCAAAGAAATAATTTTCGGTAAATCCGGAACCACTATTCAGCAGGCCTATAAACAAATGTTGGAAAATAAGAAGAAAATTTTACCAATCTTTAACCGTGACGGCAGTCTGAAAGGCATTTATACCTGGGCTGATGTCACAAGAATAGTCCTAAAGAGTTCCGAAAAATATAATGTCGATAGCTCTGGCAGCCTGATAGTCGGCGCAGCCATCGGCGTTGGACCTGATCTAGAAGAACGGATGGAATTGCTAAGCCAAGAAAAGGTTAATGTGGTAGTTATCGATACCGCCCATGGTGACTCTAAGAAGGTGATAGAAACTATAAAATTCTGTAAAAAATACTATCCGCATATCGATGTCGTAGCTGGAAACATATCCGAACCCGATTCTGCCAAACGTCTGGTAAAAGCCGGGGTCGATGGCATTAAGGTCGGCCAAGGACCTGGGTCAATATGTACGACCAGGATAATCGCCGGCATCGGCTGTCCCCAAGTTACGGCGATATATAACTGTTCTAAGGCGGTCAGGGGATCGGGAGTTCCTATTTGTGCCGATGGCGGCATTGAATTTTCCGGCGATATTGCCATTGCGATTGCCGCCGGAGCAGACAACGTCATGCTTGGCAGCGTTTTAGCTGGAACCACCGAAACTCCCGGCGAAATAATCAGGCGCGGCGGCCGAACCGTCAAAATCTACCGTGGTATGGGTTCTTTGGGCGCCATGATAGATAATCAGGCTTCCAGAGAACGTTACGGACAAGGCGGAATAACCACTACTGATAAATTGGTGCCAGAAGGAATTGAGTCAGAGGTCGACTATAAGGGTAACGTCGAAATCGTTCTTAGTATGATGATCGGCGGCTTAAGGGCCGGCATGGGTTATGTTGGAGCAAAAAACCTAAGCAGTCTGCACAGAAAAGCAAACTTTCATCTAATAACGAACTCTGGGCTAACCGAATCCCATCCCCATGGCTTAACTAATATCCAGGACGCCCCTAATTATCATTACCGGGGCGAAAAACTCTAATTTTTTCATTTTTTTTCATTTTTTTAACAAAAACCAAGCCGCTAAAACAAGCGGCTTTTTTATTGTTAAACCTTTGCCTAAAAATCGTGATTTTGCTATAATTGATTAATCAGATCAAGATAAATTGAGATTTTTTAATTTAAATAATAAGCCTTAACCCCATCATTTATGAGTATCCGCGGATTTTTTACCAGAAAGAAGATCATTTGGATTATCATCATCCTGTTGATCGGCGCCGGCGGTTGGTATTTGGTCAGCAAAGGGAAAAATAAGACCGGCAATATCCAAACCGCTCAGGTCAGCCGACAAGATATCCGACAGACCGTGCTCACGACCGGGCAAGTGGTAAGCGCCTTGAACCTTAATTTAAGTTTCCAGACCAATGGCGTGGTCAAAAAAGTTAATGTCAAATCGGGCGATAAAGTCAAAGCCGGAGATATTTTAGCTATTCTTAACCAGGCTAATGCCCAAGCGACTCTTGTCAGCGCCCGAGGCGCCCTGGCTCAAGCTCAGGCGAATTACCAGAAAGTCCTGGCCGGTAGCACGCCGGAGCAAATCCAGGTAGCCGAAAAAGCGGTTAACGCCGCTCAGGTAGCCTATGACAATTCCGTCAGTCAATTGGCCACGGTACAACAATCCACCTCTGCGGCTATAGACCAGGCACAATCCACCTTGAACGACTTGCAATCTCCGACCACCCAATCCGATAACAAGCGGTCGGCTATCGTCGTCACCATCGCCAACCAATTAGCCGCGGCCCAATCCGCTTTGGATAAAGAAAATCAGATCTTAAGCGACAATAATCTGAAGGACACTTTCAGCGTTTCCAATGCCGGCAGCCTGATCAGTTTCCGTAATGATTACGATCAGGCTCTGCCTCTCTTAGCCAAGGCGAACACTAGTCTGGCAGCGGCGCAAGCTTATAAGAGCGATGCGAATATCAACCAGGCGGTAAGTGACGCCATAAACGTCCTAAACAAGAATGTCAGCGCCTTGAATAACTGCTTTTCGGCCCTGTTGAATTCAATTCCCAGCGCTAAGATCACCCAGGCGCAAATTGATGCTTATAAAACCTCCGTCAATACTTATCAAAGCAACGAAAATGCCGGCCTCTCCAGCATCCGGAGCGCTCAGCAAGCCTTGACCGATGCTCTTACCGCCGCGCAGAATGCCTTGACCAACGCGAATCTTTCGGCCAAGCAACAGGTTACTTCCGCCCAGAACCAGATCAACAGCGCCCACGCCGCCTGGCTGCAGTCGAAGGCTAACCTGGCTCAGATGCAAGCCAAGGCTCAGCCGGCCGATATCAGTGCCGCGAAAGCCCAAATCCTCTCCGCTCAGGGCCAAGTAGACGCGGCTCAAGCGGCCTTCGACAATACGATTCTCAAGGCGCCGGCCGACGGGACGATAACCCAAGTAGATACGAAAGTCGGCGAGCAGGCTAACGCCCTGCAAGAAGTGATGGTCCTGCAGGATATCAACGCTCTGCACGTCGAAGCTTATGTCAGTGAAGCTAACATCGCCGATCTGAAATCCGGCCAGACCGTGGATTATACTTTTGACGCGCTTGGCCCGGATCGGCATTTCCCGGGCACCATCCTGACTATTAATCCGGCCTCTACCGTCATTTCCGGAGTCGTTGATTACTTAGTCAAAGCTGATTTCCCGCCTGTGCCGGAAATCAAGCCGGGCATGACGGCTAATCTGACTGTCTTGGTGGCCGAGAAAAAACAAGCTTTAGCCATACCTAGTAGCGCTATTATCAATCAGGATGGCCAAAGTTCGGTCAAAGTGATAGATAATCCGCAAACCAAGAGCTACCGGACAATACCGGTCGAGACTGGTTTGTCGGCTGACGGCGGCCTGACGGAAATAACGGCCGGCTTGGAAGCGGGACAGGAAATCGTCACCTATATCAAGCCTTAAGTTATGGAACTGATCAACGTCATTAACTTAAGCAAGAATTACGGCAGCGACGGGGTAGTGACGCCGGTGCTGCACGACCTTAGCTTTAAGATCAAACAAGGCGAATTCGTAGCCATCATGGGGCCCTCCGGTAGCGGCAAATCAACGCTCATGCATATCCTAAGCTTCCTGGACCGGCCGACGAACGGCAGTTATAAGTTCGACGGCCGCGATACCGAGGATTTCGACGATGACTATCTGGCTCAATTACGGAATGAACGGATCGGCTTCGTCTTCCAGTCTTTCAACCTCCTGCCGCGCACGACGGTCCTGGATAATGTCAAATTGCCGCTGATTTACAGCAAAAAGAAAAATCACGACCAACTGGCTAAACAAGCCCTGGCAGCCGTCGGCTTATCGCACCGGCTCTCTTATTATACCAACCAGATTTCCGGCGGCGAAAAGCAGCGCGTCGCAATTGCCCGCGCCTTAGTTTGCGATCCGGCCGTCATCTTCGCCGACGAGCCGACCGGCAACCTGGACTCTAAATCCGGCAATACGGTCATGCATATCCTGCAGCGCCTGAACGAAGAAGGGCGGACCATTATTTTGGTCACCCACGAAAGCGATACGGCCAACCATGCCCAGCGGATCATCCGGATCAAGGATGGCCGCCTGGTGGAAGATGAAAAGGTCAAACACCGGACGATCGCCCAAACCGATAAGGAATTGACTAAATAACCCGACTAAGCGCTAGAATCTTTGTGAATTTCAGTTCCACTATCAAATTAGTCATCAAAAACCTGCGCGCCCGGAAGGGCCGCTCTTTGTTGACTATCCTCGGCATCGTCATCGGCGTCGCCGGCGTGATCGTCATTATCGCCTTAGGCGCCGGCGCCCAGAGCCTAATCCTGGGCCAAGTGACCAAGCTGGGTGCCGATTTGCTCAGCATCCAGCCAGGGAAGAGCAATGAAAAGGGCCCGCCCGCCCAAATGTTCGGCATCGTCATCACCACGCTCACTAATGGCGATGCCGCCGCCCTGCGCGACGGCTCTTTGCCTTACGCGAAAGCAGTCAATGCCAATGTCCGCGGCACGGCGACGGTGACCTGGGGCAATCGGACCATTGATACGAATTTCGTGGGCACCGATTCTTATTATCCGCAAGTGGTCAGCCTGACCATGCAAGCCGGCGATTTTTTTGACGCCCAGCAAGACCAGGGCAACGCTAACGTCGTGGTCCTGGGCTCGACTGTCGCCGATGGGCTGTTCGGCGGAACCGGTGTCAATCCGCTCGGCCAGGTCATTAAAGTCAGAAACGCTGCCAATACGGAGGCGGGCGGCATACCTTTGCGCGTCATCGGCGTCACCGCCCCGCTCGGCACCTCCTTCTTTCAAGACCAAGATGATCAGATCTTGTTGCCTTTGACCATCGGCCAACAGCAACTATTAGGCATCCGTCATTTGCAAGCGATCAATATCAAGGTAGCCGGCGACGCCTATATCGATTTGACTATCAACGATATTAAGAATGTATTGGACCAGCGTCACCGTATCAAGACTGAAGACGACGTTGACTATACGATCCGTAACGTGGCGACAGCCGTGGACATGCTCTCGACCATTACCGACGCCTTGCGGCTATTTTTAACGGCGATGGCCGCGATTTCCCTGATTGTCGGCGGTATCGGTATCCTGAATATCATGCTGGCCACCGTCGGCGAACGAACCAGGGAAATCGGCTTGCGCAAGGCGGTCGGAGCGACTAACGGCACGATCCGGCGTCAATTTTTGATCGAAGCCGGTCTCCTGACCGGCCTGGGCGGCATCGCCGGCATCATTTTGGGGATTATCGCGGCTTATCTTACCTCTCTCTTGATGCAATATTTAGGTTATGATTGGGCTTTCGTGATTTCTTTTTCCTCGATCTGCCTGGCCGTCGGCGTTTCCGTGCTGACCGGCATAATTTTTGGTCTTTATCCCGCTTTTAAAGCCGCTCGACTCGATCCGATAGACGCTTTGCGTTACGAATAAATTATGTATCGCGCTTTCCAACAATCAATCAAGGTCTTATCCGCCAACCCGGTCCGGACCATACTGACGACTTTAGGCATCATGATCGGCATCGCGACGGTGATCCTGGTCTTGTCGGCCGGCGCCGGTTTTCGCGGTCTTATTGACAACCAGCTGCAGGCTTACGGCGCCAATACTTTATTTGTCGAAACCCGGGTGCCGCCGACCACGAAGAACCGCAATGCCGGCGTGACCAGCGCCGATACCAGCCGGGCCGCTTCGGCTGTAGCGATTACCACTTTAAAGAACCGCGATCTCGATGATATCAAGAAATTAGGCAACGTCGTTAATGATTACGGCATGGTCGTAGGCCAAAAAGTGGCCAGCTACCGCGATGTCAGCAAAAGCGTCTTATTTTACGGCGCCTCGGCGGCGCGCTTCGAAATCGATAAGAGCACTCTGAAAGCCGGCCGTTTTTGGAGCGCCCAGGAAGACAACGGTGCCGCCCAGGTGGTCATTCTGGAAAGCAAATTGGCGGACGATCTGTTCGGCAACGAGGACCCGATCGGGAAGTTGATCCGTCTCGGCGACCTTAATTTCCAGGTAATCGGCGTCTATAATCCGCTGGGGGCGTTAAGTGGCAGCGGCGACGAAATGCTCTACGTCCCGCTCGTCACCGCTCAGAAAAAATTATTGGGCATCGATTATCTATTGATCGGCATCATCCAGGTTCAGAATCCGGACATCGCGGATTCGACCGCCGAAGATATCAAGCTCCTGCTGCGGCGCAACCATAACATCACTGACCCGGACAAGGACGATTTCATGGTCATGACGCAAGCCCAGGCCATGGAAAGTTTCAATGTCATCTTCAACGGCATCACGATCCTGCTCATCGCGATAGCGGCTATTTCGCTAATCGTCGGCGGGGTCGGGATTATGAACATCATGTACGTGGTCGTGACCGAACGGACCGCCGAAATCGGTTTAAAAAAGGCCTTGGGGGCTAAAAATAGCGATATCTTAACTGAATTTTTAATTGAATCCATCCTGGTGACTATTTTGGGCGGCGCTATCGGCATCTTATTGGGCAGCGTCTTGGGCTGGCTAGTGGCGATTATTGCCGAGGTCAGCGGCCTGGCCTGGCCATTTACCGTACCTTGGTATGCTATCGTCCTGGGTTTCGGCGTTTCCGCCGCCATTGGTATCGCTTTCGGCGTTCTGCCGGCCAGGAGCGCCGCCCAGCTTGATCCGATAGAAGCTTTGAGCCGTGAATAGTTTGAAATAATAGATTTTGAGGGTCATGCCAATCGGTGTAATTTTTTAAATTTTTCTGATATAATGAAAAGAGTTGATCTTTTGTCTTAGCCTCCTCTAAAATTAAAATAATTTCAACCATATGAAAAAGTTTTTCCTCCTTGGCATCGCCTTGCTGGCGCTGACAGCTTCCTTATCTTTCGGGCTGGCCGCTCAAGCGGCCGCGCCGACCTTGTCGCTGACTAGCGGTGATGGCGACGACGTAAAAATAGACGTAACCGGCAACGCCAGCGCGAGCGTCATCATGTATTACCAGAAGAGCGACGGCATCACTCGTTCACAATTTCTGGGCACGACCAATACCAGCGGGACTCTGGGCATTACGGTAAGCACCGCAAATTACGGCATCGCGCCGGAAAGTTCGATTCACGTAACGGTAGGCGGCGTTGCCTCCGCCTACGTCGCCTGGCCGTACAATTCGAACACCTCTACGGGCGCTATTAGCTTCAACCAAACCGGCCTGGTTATCACCAAGGGACAATCGACTACCTTAAACGTCAATAACGTCGGCAACAACCTGCTCTACATGCTGAATAACTCCAATCCGCAAATTGCTAATGTCAGTATCAGTAATAACCAGGTAACGTTGACGGCTAACACCTACGGCCAGACCGTAGTGACGGTCTGCGCCTTAGGCACGACCTCTAATTGTACAAGCGCTTATGTCACCGTCCAGAACGTCGGCGCGCAGTCGCTCACTTTCAGCCAGACCAGCCTGACTATCGCCTATGGACAGAGCACGACCGTTTCCATCCTGAGCGGGGCCGGGAATTACACGATTTTGAATAATTCCAATCCCAGTATCATCTCGGCTTCGCTGGATAATACGACTATTACCCTTAAAGCGAATAACAGCAGCGGCCGGACTTCGCTTACGGTCTGTACGACCAATATGAGCGCCTGCGGCATCATCAACGCCTCGGCCGGCAGCGTCACTTCCTCCTCTTTGGTCTTCAGTCAGACCAGTCCGTCCTTGACTGTCGGACAGTCTTTGAATATCCCGATTTCCGGCGGCAGCAATTACAGCATTTCGTCCAATTCCAGTTCCAATGTCGTCCTGGCCAGCATCAGCGGCAGCAACAGCCTGAGCCTGGTCGGCAACAGCACCGGCTCTTCGGTCGTTACGGTTTGTGCCTCTAACGGCAACTGCGGTTCGGTAACGGTGACGGTCAGTTATGCGACCAGCGGACCGATTTCACTCAGCCAAAATAACCTTTGGCTCCAAGCCGGCCAGGCGGTCAGCGTCACGGTTTCCGGCGGCACCTATCCTTATAGTCTGGCCGATAATACCGGCAGCAATATCTTCCAGGCCAATCTGAACAATAATATCCTGACGCTCACCGGCGTCGGGGCCGGCAATGGCACGGTCAACGTCTGCTCGGCGGCCGGCGCTTGCACCCAATTATCGGTACTGGTTAACGGCGTCAGCACCAACAGCCAACTGACTTTCAGCAATAACAATATCTCCCTGAATATCGGCGGCACGACCGATGTCAGTCTCTTTGGTACCGGCGGTTACTATATTTCCAGCACCAATAACCAGAATGTCGCCTCCTTCGCCCTGAATAACAATAAAGTCACGGTGACGGCGCTCAGCGCCGGCAGCGCTAACGCCACGGTTTGCCAGAGCAGCGGACAGTGCGGCGTCATTTACGCCACGGTGGCCGGCACCAATACGACCGCAACGCCGCCGGTTCTGGATCCGGCTAATCCCACTCTCGGCGTCGGGCAAAGCCGGGTCGTTAATATTTCCGGCGGCTCCACCAGCAATTATTCTATTTCCTCCAATTCCAACCCGACTATCGCTCAAGCCAATATCAATAATGCCAGTTTGATTTTGGTCGGCAAGAACGCCGGTTCCACGGTGATCGTCGTCTGCGCCGCGACCAATAATTGTTCCTCGCTGGCGGTTACAGTCAATAATCAGAGCACCACTAATAGCAACAATAGTAGCGGCAGCAACACCAGCTCCGGCTCAGGGACGACGGACAGCACTTTGCAGCAGATCAGCCGGGAAGCGCAAAACTTGGGTGGCGGGGATATTACCGCCGTACTAAGCAGTCTGGGTTTGACGCGCAATCAAAATTCCGAAAACGCCAATCTTAACAAGTATGTCGCCCCTTTGATCAAGGGACTGACTATGACTACGGCGCAAGTCAATGGCCTCAATTATTTTATCACCTACGGCACGCCGGGCACGCTGAAACTAGGAGCCGGGGAAAGGGCGGGTGTCCTAAGTTCTTATTGGCAAGCCTTTGCCAAATTGCCGAGTAACGCGTCCGAATGGTCGGATGCCATTAAGATCGCCCTGGGCCGCTGGCCGGGCGAGACCAGCGCCAAAGCGGAAACCCAGGCTAAATCCGAATTCTTAAAAGTCTATAATCGGGCGGCTAATATGCAGAACGCGCATGACGCTAACGCCATCACTATCATCGCTTACGGTCTGCGGCCGACCAGCCGGAATACCAATAGCGAAAAACAGGCGATCAAATCCTTCCGCGCGGTTTATCGTCACGACCCGATAAACCCCTTGGCTTGGAATATTGTCCGGGCTATCGCTTATAGCGGCGCCAGTCGGTAGGCAACTAAGTTGAAAAACCCGGCATTAGCCGGGTTTTTTGTTATCTAATCATCCGAGATGAGAAGCAGGGACTTGACATTTAAGCTATAAATCTTTTATTTTAGCTAAAATATTTATCTTCCTAATAACTACGTGATATGATAGTATAAGAAGGTATTTTATCACATTTTTAGATGGAATTGACCTAATCTTTTAGTAATTATGCCCGGTTTATTCAAATTAAAAGCGGATTTCCAGCCAGCCGGCGACCAACCGGCCGCCATCGAGAAGCTGCAGCAGGGCCTGGCGGCCGGATTGCGTTATCAGACTCTCCTAGGCGTTACCGGCTCCGGCAAGACTTTTACGATCGCCAACATCATTGCCGGCCTGGATCGGCCGGTACTGGTCATCGCTCCGAACAAGGCCTTGGCGGCCCAGCTTTATCGCGAGTATAAGAACTTTTTCCCGGAAAATGCCGTCCATTATTTCGTTTCATATTACGACTACTATCAGCCCGAGGCTTATCTGCCGATCACCGATACTTATATCGACAAGGAAGCGATGGTTAATGAGGAGATAGACCGCCTGCGCCACGGCGCGACCGCCGCTCTGGTTTCTCGCCGCGACGTCATTATCGTGGCTTCCGTTTCCTGTATTTACAATCTGGGCGTACCGAATACTTATCTGGAAGCGCGTTTGGTGCTGGAAAAAGATAAGCCGTTGGTTAGGGCGGATCTGATCAGGCAATTGATCAAGATCCAGTTCACCCGGGTTAACGGGGAAGTCAATCGAGGTGAATTCCGAGTCAGAGGTGATATTTTCGAAATCCGGCCGAAATCGGAAAATCTGGTCTATCGCCTGGAGTTGAGCGGCCAGAAGGTCGGCGCTATTTCCATTATCGATAATACGACGAAAAATATCCTGGAAAGTTTGGAGGAAATAGTCATTTTCCCGCCCAAACACTTCGTCTCCACTCAGCCGCAAATCGAAACGGCCATTAAGAATATTCGGGCGGAGCTGAAAGAGCGCTTGGCTTATTTCAAAAAAGAGGGATTATTGCTGGAAGCGGAACGGCTGGAACGGCGGACTAATTATGATCTGGAGATGCTTGGGACGCTCGGCTATTGCCATGGCATCGAGAATTATTCCCGCCATCTGAGCGGCAAGCTGGCCGGGGAAGCGCCGGACTCGCTTTTGGCTTATTTCCCCTGGCAGGCCGGCCGGCCGGATTTCCTGACTATTATCGACGAATCGCATATCGCGGTGCCGCAGATTAGAGGCATGTATAACGGCGATCAGGCGCGCAAGAAGATCCTGTCCCAATACGGCTGGCGGCTGCCGTCCGCGTTGGATAACCGGCCTCTGAAATTCAGCGAATTCGAGGCGCGTGTCGGACAGATGATATTTACAACCGCTACGCCGGGGCAATTTGAGACCGAACATTCCGAACAGGTGGCCGAACAGGTGATTCGGCCGACGGGCCTAGTCGATCCGCTCATCGAGGTCCGGCCGGTTTTCGATCCGGTTAAAAATTACAGCCAGATCAACGACGTCATGCTGGAAATCAAACGCATTGCCGGCCTGGGGGAGCGGGCGATCATTAATACCTTGACCAAAAAACAGGCGGAAGACCTGAATGCTTATCTAAACGGCCGCGGTTTCCGGGCTAATTATCTCCATTCGGATATCAAGACTTTCGAACGCACGGAAATATTGAAAGATTTCCGGGTCGGCAAATTCGACGTGCTTATCGGCGTCAACCTATTGCGGGAAGGCCTGGATCTGCCGGAAGTGACCCTGGTGGCGATATTGGACGCGGATCGCGAGGGCTTCTTGCGCAGCGATACCTCGCTGATGCAGACCATGGGCCGGGCGGCGCGCAATGTCAAAGGAAAAATCATCCTCTACGCCGACAAGGTGACGGCGTCAATGCGCCGGGCCATCAAAGAGGCGGAGCGCCGACGGAAAAAACAGCTGGCGTATAATAAGCAGCATGGTATCACGCCGCGCAATATTACCAAGAAAATCGAAGAATTTTTGGATATAGAGAAAAAAGACGAATCAGAACATTAATGATAAAAATATGGCCATAGAATACGAAGCGACCTTCACTAATATTGATAAGGCGGAAATGCGCGCCCGATTGAAAGAGGCTGGCGCAATCTTAGCCAAGCCGGAATTTTTGCAAAAACGGGTTGTGTTCAATTTACCCAGCGGACATGAAATTCCCGGCGGCTGGTTGAGGGTGCGTGATGAACAGGACAGAATCACCATGAGCCTGAAGATAATCAATGGCGACAAGATAGAGAACCAGACGGAAGTTTGCTTGCAGGTTGATAATTTTACGGAAGCGGTAAATTTTTTAGAGATGATTGGCGGCCAGAAAAAAGCCTATCAAGAAAGTCGACGGGAATTATGGCGCTTAGACGGCGTAGAAATCACGATTGATGAATGGCCCTACCTCGAGCCATATGTGGAAATAGAAGGGAGTTCAGAAGCGGCAGTAAAAAAGGTCAGCCTTAAACTGGGTTTCGATTATCAACAAGCTTTATTCTGCGGCATCACGACCTTATATCAGAACAAATACGGTTTAGGCGAAGATTATATCAATAACCATATTGCCCGGGTGACTTTTGAAGACCCCAATCCTTTTTTAAACACTTAAATTATGTCTGAAAAACTGATCATTCGCGGCGCGCGGATGCATAACTTAAAGAATATCGACCTGGAAATACCGCATAATAAATTGACGGTCATCACCGGCGTCTCCGGCAGCGGCAAATCGTCGTTGGCTTTCGATACGATCTTCGCCGAAGGGCAGCGGCAATACGTGGAGTCGCTCTCGCCCTATATGCGCCAATTCCTGGGTCAGAAGAAACCGGCCGATGTCGATGAAATCGTCGGTTTGGCGCCGTCCATTTCTATTGACCAGAAAGCCCTGTCGCATAATCCGCGTTCCACGGTCGGCACCTTGACCGAAATCTATGATTATCTGCGCGTCCTTTACGCCCGGATCGGCGAGGTCTATTGCCCGGTCTGCGGCACCAAGATCGAAAAGCTGACCGTGGAAGAGATGGTTGATATCGTCATCAATCGCGGCCAGGAACAGGGAGAGGAATATGTCACGATTTTGTCGCCGGTCGTCCGCGATCGCAAAGGCGAATATTACCAACTGCTCTATAATTACCTAGGCCTCGGCTACAGCGAATCGCGCATCGACGGCAAGGTCCACTCGTTGCGCGAAACCGTCAAGCTGGCTCCGAAACAGAAGCATGATATCGATATCGTCATCGATAAGATACTGCTGAGCGACCAGACCCGGCTGTTCGAAGCGATTGAGAATTCCCTGGACTACAGCAAGGGATTAGTCATCGCCAAATATCAGGACCGGGAATTCCTGCTCTCGGCCAATTGGACCTGCCCGAATGATAATTTCTCATTCCCGGAAGTGGAGCCGCGGCTGTTTTCCTTCAATTCACCGCATGGCGCCTGTCCGGAATGCACCGGCCTGGGACGGACTGATTTCTTTTCCGACGAAAAATGCCCGGTCTGTCGGGGACGGCGCTTGCGGCCGGAAGCCTTGGCCGTGCGGATAAACAATAAGAATATCGCCGAAGTCAGCGCTTTGCCGATCAACCGGTCCCTGGACTTCTTCAATCATTATTATGAAAAGATGACCAAACGTCAGCTGGCGATCGCGGAAAACGTGGTCGTCCAGGTGATCAGCCGTCTGGAATTCCTGCTGAAAGTCGGCCTGCATTATATCTCTCTGGACCGGGAGGCGGAAACTCTTTCCGGCGGTGAAGCCCAACGGATACGCTTATCCTCGCAGATCGGCTCGCATCTGTCACGCACGCTGTACGTGCTCGACGAACCGACCATCGGTTTGCATGAGCGGGACACCGAACGCCTGATCGAGACCTTGCAGAAATTGCGGGACAAGAATAATACGGTCATTATCGTCGAGCATGACGAACGGACCATCTTATCTTCCGATTATCTGGTCGACCTCGGGCCGCTGGCCGGCGTGCACGGCGGGGAAGTGGTGGCCAGCGGTGAAACCAAGGATCTGCTGAGCGACAAGAAGAACAAGGCGCTGATGAAAAAATCCCTGACCCTGCAATACCTCAGCGGCCTGAAGGACATCGCCTTGCCGAGCAAACGCCGGGAACAGAACCACGGGACCTTGCGGCTGCGCGGCGCGCACGCCAATAACTTGAAAAACCTAAATATCGATATCCCCCTAGGCCGCCTGGTCGGCATCAGCGGCGTCTCCGGCAGCGGCAAATCGTCGTTGCTCTATGATGTAATCTATAAGAATGTGAGCTATCTGAAGAATCACCCGGGCAAGAACAAATTAGAAGAAGTCAAGGAGGTCAAGGGCTTGGAATATATCAACCGAATCGTCGTAATCGATCAGTCGCCTATCGGCCGGACGCCGCGTTCCAATCCGGCGACTTACACCGGCATCTTCACGCCGATCCGCGATTTTTTTGCCGCCCTGCCTGAATCGCGGGAAAGAGGCTATAATATCGGCCGCTTTTCCTTCAATCGTGCCGGCGGCCGCTGCGAAGCCTGCGAGGGCGCCGGCGCCAATCTGATTGAGATGCATTTTCTGCCGCCGGTGCTGGTCGAGTGCGAAGTCTGCCGCGGCAAACGGTTCAACCGGGAAACCCTGCAAGTAAAATACAAGGGGAAAAATATCGCGGAAATCCTGGATCTGACCATTGACGAAGCAATCGAACATTTCGAAGGGAATTATCTGATAACCGACAAATTGAAAGTCCTGGCTTCGGTCGGCCTCGGCTATCTCAAGATCGGCCAGAGCGCTACGACCCTCTCCGGCGGTGAAGCCCAGCGCATCAAGATCGCCAAGGAGCTTACCCATACCTTGGGCAAACGGACGCTCTATCTGCTGGACGAACCGACCACCGGCCTGCATTATTACGACATCGACCTATTGCTCGGCGTGCTTAATAGACTGGTAGAAAAAGGCAATTCCGTTTTGGTCATCGAGCACAATATGCATATGCTCAAGGCGATGGATTATCTGATCGATCTCGGCCCGGACGGCGGGGAAGCGGGCGGCCGCTTGGTGGCGGCCGGCGCCCCCGAAGACGTCGCCCGGGAACCCGCCAGTTTTACCGGTAAATATTTAAAGCCCTATTTGAAATAAAACTTATGAACATAGCGATCTTGCTCGCCTTCGGGGCGATGGTCGGTTGGGGGCTGGGGGATTTCCTCAGTCAGAAGGTCATACATCGGATTGGCTGGCTAGAAACCTTATGGTGGATTTATTTGGCCAGCTTTATCGGCTTATTGCCGCTTATTTGGCGAGATCTATGGGTCCTGAATTGGCCCGGTGTCAGTTTGCTGCTGATCTTAGGGGTTATCGATTTCGCCGGCGCCATGGCCCATTTCAAAGCCCTAGAAACCGGCAAGCTGTCAGTTGTTGAAATCATCTTGTTTTTCGAACTGCCTATTACCATCATCCTGGGCGTCATGTTCCTGCAAAACACCTTATCGCCTGATCAATTACTGCTAATCTTCGGCTTATTCGTCGGCGTCATTCTGATTTCCCTGGATTTTAATAAGATGCGCTGGCATCAATTCTGGTTCTTCTGGCAAAAAAATAAGATTTTCTTGGAAAGAGGCGCTTGGCTGGCCGCGCTGACCGCCATCCTGCTGGCTCTGACCAATTTTTTTACCGCCCTGGGATCGGTCAGGGTTACGCCGCTCCTGGCGATCTGGTTTCCCTGGAGCTTGAGCGGACTGGTTTGCCTGACCTACTTCCTGTTACGGGGTAAATTCGGCGCGGTCATCAAACACAGCCGACAGCATTGGCCCTGGATATTAGCTTCAGCCGTCGTCGATATCATAGCCTGGCTATTCTTTGCTTTTTCCATGTCGGAAAAAGGAGAGTTAGCCATTGTGGCCGCGGTAACCGAAGGCTATATCGTTATTGCCATGCTCTTAGGGTTGAAATTCAATAAGGAAAAGATCCGCGGCTGGCAATACCTCGGCGCCGCTATTACCATTATCTGCAGCCTGACTATCGGCTTTACCAGCGGATAGGGGTTGGTCTAACCGAATGTTCATATTAACAGCCAAATCATGACAGTAACTAATTTTCAAAAACGAGTATATCGTTTAACCGCGCTCATACCGCGCGGCCGGGTGGCGACTTATCTCGCCCTGGCCAAAGCTCTCGGCCAACCGGGAGCGTCCCGCGCCGTCGGCAACGCCTTGCATAATAATCCTTACGCGCCGCAGGTGCCGTGCCACCGCGTCATCCGCTCGGACGGAACGATCGGCGGCTTTGCCGGCGGTGCCGCCAAAAAGATAGCGCTGCTGAAAAAAGAAGGCGTCAGCATAAAAACCGGACGAATCAGCTCGACTGAATATCTCTATGGCTTCAAAATTAAAAGATAAACTAAAAACCATTCCCAAGCAGCCGGGTATTTATTTCTGGCTAGATAAGCATGGCCAGATATTGTATGTTGGCCGAGCGACCAGTCTAAAAAATCGCCTAAGCCAATACTTTCAGAAAAATATCAATCCGCGCATTGCCGAGATGGTCGCTCAAGCCGGCGATATTAAATATGAAGCCACGGACACCTTGTTGGAAGCGATCATCCTGGAAGCATATAATATCAAGAAATATTGGCCAAAATATAATATAGTAGACCGCGATGACCGTTCATTTATCTATGTCGTCATTCCGAAACAGGAATTCACCAAACCGCTGATCGTCCGCGGCAACGACCTGAAAAAATTTCCCGCCAGCCGGGCCAAGGTCTTCGGGCCATATCAATCTTTTTATCTCCTCAATACGGCGCTGCGGCTGATCCGACGCGTTTTCCCCTATGGCACCTGCCGGCCGCACAATGGCCAAGCCTGTTTCGACTATCAGATCGGCCTTTGCCCGGGCGCCTGTGTCGATGCCATCTCGGCGAGAGATTATCAAAACAATATCAATAATATCAGCTTGCTGCTGGGCGGCGAAAAAAAGCGCCTGATCAAGAAATTAATAAAAGAAAATCCGGATAAGATAAAGGCGCTCAAACACCTCCAGGATGTCTCCTTGCTGACGCGCGAAGATGATCTCGAAGAAGGGAAAATCAATCGGATAGAGGGCTACGACATCTCGCATCTGGCCGGCCGGGAGAGCTACGGCTCGATGGTCGTTTTCGCCAACGGAGAAGCGGCCCGATCCGAATATCGCTTATTCAAAATAAAGGACGCGCCCGCCGGCGACGATGAACGCGCCTTAGCCGAAGTCCTGCTCCGGCGCTTCCGGCATGCGGAATGGCCTTTGCCCGACCTGATTATGATTGACGGCGGATCGCCACAAATAAGTTTCCTGTCCCGCGTCCTGGCCGATCATAATATTCAGCGCCCCCTGGTGGGCATCTCCAAATTCGGCGGCGACCGGCTGGTCTTTCCGGCCGCCACCACTAAAGCGCTGCGCGACCTGGCCGCCAATATCAAGCCGACGCTGCTTAAAGTCAGGGAAGAAGCACACCGTTTCGCCAATTATGGGCGAAAAAGGGCCAAGAGGCCGTCCGGACTAAAATAAAAACCGCCGGTCTCATGGAACGCGGCGGCTTAAAACTTTTCTTAATTCACTTCCACTAATGACCCGATTGATACATCCTTCAAGAAAACTGAATCTATATAGTGCAATATAAAATCTTGGTTGATGTTATATCGCTTGTTGATTTCCGGAAAAATGACCAGATGGACATTGTTCCCATGAGAAATCGAATCTTCTTTAGTCCGGCTGAAATGGACTATGCCGGTCTTGGTTGATAAATCAGCTAACGGACTTTGGCGGACGCTGTTTGACTGATCAGCCGACAGAATTGAATCAAATATTTCTAGCCGCAGACCGACTAATCTGGAGATGTATTGTAAATACTCCCTGGTGCGATTGGTATATAAAACAATCGTATAGTCAGCATTCTTCAACTGGGCGACTTTTTTAAAGAGCGCGAGATTCAAGCGGTATTCTTCGGCCAGCTGATAATCAATATTAATCATTTTTTGTTCCAGCATTATTGCCTGATCAGGTCGGTCGACCATTTTACATACATGATACGATAGGAACTTCTTGCCTTTCTCGTAATTCAAGGTAATGAAATTCTCTAATTTGTTTTCTAATATGTCATCGCCGGCATCCGTTATCATGCCTAAGGCGTCGAGATATTTGAAAATCTGTTTGACGTATAGTTCCGCGAAATTGATGAACATGTTGAGATGAAAAGATAAAGTGAGCCTTTGCATTTTTGCCTCGTATGTATGTGGTAAATTAGTTAGCTTGGTAAAGAACTTATACTAATATTCAAGCATAAATAAATATATCTGTCAATCAGCCGAAATTTACAAAAATAGTCTTGACAAAGCCATATAATCTGCTAATATACCCACATAACAATCAATATTACCACAGACAGCCAGCAGGGCGCAGTTAAGCGCCCGTAAGACTTGCCGAGGTATAAATTATGCTATTTTTAGCATATTTATCATCTGTGGTAACACAGATTTTTTAATATCTGCCAATATGCCTAAAAACAAAAATCAAAAGAAAGACATCCTGGATAATCTAAGCGCTAAGATCCAGAAATCCAAATCAATGGTCTTTGCCGGGTTCAATGCCTTGGGCGTCAAGGATAACGAAGCTTTGCGCGCCAAGCTCAGAGATGAGAATAATGAATATTACGTTGCCAAGAAGACCCTGCTGAACAAAGCCCTCAAAGACAATAAATTGGAAATAAACGTCAGGGATTTCGACGGCAAGGTGGCGGCCATCTTTTCTTATGAAGATGAGGTCTCGCCGGCCAAGATCATCGGCAATTTCCGCAAAGACAAAGAAAAAGAGAATAAGATCTTTTTCTTGGGCGGTATCCTGGAAGGGAAGCTGCTATCTAAAGCCGAAGTGGAATCGCTGGCCAAGCTGCCGGGCAAATCCGAGCTGTATGCCAAGCTGGTCGGTTCCCTGAACGCGCCGATCTCCGGCTTCGTTAACGCCTTAGCCGGCAATCTGCGCAATCTGGTCAACGTCCTGAAGGCGATTGAAGAGAAAAAATAATTCAAATTAAGATTAATTAATAATAATTTTAAAACTATGGAAGAGAAAAACGTCGTCGTCCCGGCTAAATTTGAAAAGCTGGTGGGCGAAATCGAAAAGATGAGCGTCCTGGACTTGGCGGAACTCGTTAAGATCCTGGAAGAAAAATTCGGCGTCAGCGCGGCTGCTCCGGCCATGATGATGGCTCCGGCCGCCGGTGCCGCCGGTGCCGCGGTTGAGGAAAAGGATCAGTTCGACATCGAAATTACCGATGCCGGCGCCAACAAGATCAATGTCATCAAGGCGGTCCGCGAATTGACCGAGATGGGCCTCAAGGAAGCCAAGGATTTGGTCGATGCTGCTCCGAAAGTCATGAAGGAGGGCGTCAAGAAAGCCGAAGCCGAAACCATGAAGAAAAAATTGGAAGAAGCGGGCGCCAAAGTCACCTTGAAATAATCAGAAAATAAATTCTACTTTAATGGTGAGCGAAAAAACAACTAATATTAGTTGTTTTTTTGTTTGAAATAACATTATTATTGACAATTTTTAAATAATATGATAATATAAAAACCAGTTATTTAACAATAAAATCAAATTGGATTAATTACTAAGTCCATCTAAACGCAGGTGCGGTTAGTAATTAATCCAATATTTCAAAAACCAATCGGAGAAAATCTCATGCAAAAAAGAATTTACATATTTGTTGCATTTATCGTTTTCTTAATAATCGCCGCTGTCATTTATAGAATCTATGCAGTACCGGAGACGATAAACAAAATTGTGCCAAACTCGACCACAGCGTCAACGCTGACTTCAATCAACGGCTTCTATACCCACCATAAAGTGTTTGGTGATAAAAAAATATTCTTCGGAGGAATTATGGATGTCTCCAAAAAAGAAGGTTTGATCATAGATCAGCTTGGAGAATCCAGAATAAAGATCTTAGATTATACCCCGAACCAGAAATTGATCTTTATAAAAGAATATTCACCAATCAAGGATACTATTACCATGGAAGGAAAGAAATCCGTGGTTACCTGGGGAATAGTGGCCTACGATAATACCGGGAAAGCTATCGCCAAGGCTAGAGATGCAGGGACTGTAACATATTGCCTGACCTATGGAGGAACTAAAGGATGGAACGGAACCTGGACTAGTGAAGACGGACGGGACAGCGTTATGACTGTGGTTACAAATCTTCTTCCCGTTGAGTTTTAAACAAGATCTTTCCTAACAAAAAACCGTTTAACTCTAAAAGTTAAACGGTTTTTTCATATCTTATTGATTCAAACTGATCTTATACACCGTTTCGCCGGCCAGGAAATAAGCAATCCGGCCGGCTTCATCCACGGCGACATCCCGCGGCTGGTCCAGCGAGTCGACGACATATTGATTAATCAGGTGGCCGTCCGACTTGGCTAAGACCGCCAAACGCTTGGAACCGCCCTCAAATACATATAAAAGCTTATCGCCGACGATGAGTTTCGAGGCGCCGGTCATGGTCGGCATGAGCGGGGCGGCGGAATAATCGGCCGGCTTATTCAAGTAGAATTTCTGTACGCGGCCGTCGCTGTTCAAGACATAAATCGATCCGTCGATGCCTAAGTCCACGGCCCGACTTAAGTCGGCTTCCGCCTTCAGCCAATCGCTCTTGGTCGCGAATTTAGTATACTTATAAATCTGTCCTTGGCCCGGAATTAAAGCATATAAATTGCCGTTAAAAATCCGGAAGGCGGCGGATTGGCTGAAATCAGAGCCGGTTATCTTGATCAAGTTGCTCGCCTTGGATTTGATATTGAAACGGGCGAGCTGCCCGGCAGCCTGGTAATAGATATAGTCGCCGCCCTCGAAATCCGGCCGACTTAACCGGCTGACGCCGTCCAGGCTGGATTTAACCGAGTCCGCTCGGCCGGGGGTTAATTCATAAATCGTATTGCCGCCAGCGGCATAAAGCTTACCGGCGGCATAAACCAGGCTTTCAGCTCCCAAGCCGCTCAGATCATTAACCTTATCGGCGGCCCCGACTTTAACGATCTTTTGGATCTTTTCGCTCATGGCCGCCAGGCGTTCCGCCAGCCGTTGGTAGCCGGCCTGTTCATCTTTGGTCCGCTGCGGCAGGGAAGCGATCAGCGCCTGCGCCTCCAATAGGAGCTGGCCGGCGCCGGCCTCATCGTTATAGAGAAGATGGGCGTCAATGGCGTTTTCTTTTTCTTCTATCGCGGCGGCGAGCCTGGTGAATTCCGCTTGGGCCAACTGGCGCTCGTGACGCCAATTAGTAAAGAGTAAGCTGCCGATAAAAATGACGACCAGGAGTCCCAGCGCGCCAAATAGCCAACGGTTCTTCGGGCTTAAGGCTTTGACCCAATTCTTGAGCTTGGCGCTCAGTCCGGACCAAGTTTCCGGAGAAAAAAGACTCACGACATATTGACCGGATTTTTTTAGCAGGATGCCGGGCCAACCGGGTTTCTTCTTGAAAAATATCTTTTCTTTGATCAGGAAAGAGTCAGCCCGCACTGAGCTTAAGCTCTTGATCTGTCCCAATTCAGGCGCTGACGGGACGACCCGGGCGCTTTCTTCGGGTCGCAGATACTTTTTCTTGCGCGCCGACAAGCCGGCTTTCGGCCATCGCCCGGCCAATTCTTTGAATTGACGGAATAATTTGGCGAAATTGATGAGGCCGGCCGGAGCAAGCATCTGCTCCGTCTTCTCCTCGGTATAATTCAAGGAGGAAACGCTGGACCGGGCCGCCAATTTTTCTTCCAGTTCTTCTCTGGTTTCCTGTCCGGGCAAACCGGTCGTATTCTTGATGATGATACCCAGAAACGGCACGTAAGTATTCATTTTCGCCAGGATGCTTTTGATCTGCTCGGCGGCCGTGATCGGCGGCAATTTAGTCAGGATATTGATCAGCTCCTTGCCGGACAAGTATTCCGGCAACGCTTCGCTGGTAAAAACAAAATAGGAGCTTAAGGGGATTTCGCCGCTGATCACTGAAGAAAACAACTTAGTCGACTTGGCGGCAACCGGTTCGCCGGCCTCGACATTATCCGGCGCTTCCGCCGCATTCGCTTCCACATTGATCAGCTCATAGTTCTCCCCGTGGCGATAAACCAGCAAAGCCCGGTTGCCGCCAAAATTGGCAAAATGCAATTTATTCTCATAGATGACGCCGATCGTGATATTGGCGGCGTGCGGATTGATTTGAATTTTTTCCGCCGTCAGGAAATCAGCCAGATTCTTGTTGGTCTTGGTCACCGCGGCTTCGAAAATATTTTCGATCTTCAAGCCCTCGATCTTGCCTCGGAACAATATTTTTTCATCGTTATAATAATTATCTTCCAAAGCGGATACCAGAAAATCAAAAACTTTGCGTCCGTCATTTTTCTTGCCGCCGATTTCCGCCAAAACAAAAATCTTGCCCGCCAAATTTTCTTTCAGGGAATCGGGCTGGGCAACGTAAACGTCGCTCAACCCGGCCGCTTTGGCGGAATTCAGGATGATAGAGGCGATCTTGTTATACATAAGCAAAATAGCCATTTTCAGGCCGTTTTTTGGTTTGACTGTTTCTCACGAATATTATACTATAAATCCATAAATAAAGAAATATGCTAGAAGCTATTTTCAGTTCGGCGACCCGGGTCAAAATACTGAATCTCCTCCTGCTGGGAACGGCGCGTAAGTTCCAGTTAACCGAACTGGCTCGCGATCTGGATCTGCCGGCCAATTCCGTCCGGCACGAACTGGATAACCTGGTCCGCTTCGGCCTGCTGAACGAAGAGACTGCCCTTAAAAAAAGATATTTCAACGTTAATCCGGGCTTCATCCTCTATCCGGAAATCAAGGCCTTATTTGCCAAAGCGCAAATCCTGTCCAGCCAGAAATTCATTCTCGGCTTGCGGCAAATTTGTCAACCGAAATTTCTGGCTTTAACCGGCCTGTTCACCAATTATCCAGAAGCTCAGACCGATCTGCTGGTTGTCGGCAATGTCCGGCGGCCGGCCTTTTTGAAATTAATGAAGGAATTGGAACACGACTTGGGACGGGAAATAAATTTTACGATCATGACTGAAAGAGAATTCCGTTATCGGGAAGAAATAATGGATATCTTCCTCTATAACATCCTGACCGGCAAGACCCTGGTGCTGATCGATCGTATCCATCAGACTGAATCATTATGAAAAACTCGCCGGCCATTATCGCCGCTCTCATCTGGAAAATCTTCAAATACCTCATCTTCCTCGGCGCCGCGCTGTTAATTTTTCTTTTGATCCTCCTCAGCGGCGCCTATCGAAATCTGCGGGCGGCGGCGGATTCCGGCCTGGCCGGGAAGGCCGCCCTGACCGCCGCCGTCCAAGCGGCGCAGGCGCTGGATTGGCCGACGGCGACGGAACGGTCCGCCCAAGCGGAAACGAATTTTTCCGGCGCCTTGGCCAGTCTCGAGCAAACTCACGACAATATTGCCGTAAAACACCTAAAGCTGGTCCGCAACCAGGTCGCTGATCTGGAATATTTGTTGAAAACGGCCGAAATCCTAAGCCGGGCCTTGTCGCGAGTCCTGCCTTTAGCCGCCAGCCTGGATCAGATCAGCGCCACGGCCGGCAGCCGTAATTTCGTTGATCTAAGAGAAGACGAACGGATCCGCTTCCTGCGCCTGATCTATGAGTCCGAGCCAGAGCTCAACGGGTTGCGGGCCAATCTGGAACTAGCTTCGCTCAATCTGGGCCGAATCCACCGCCTGGGCGTACTCTGGCCGATTTACAGCCAAATCAGCGATATCAAGGCTGAACTAGATCAAGTGACCGGCTTAATGAACCGGCTTTCGCCGCTGGTCAAACTGCTGCCGGCCTTGTCCGGTTACCCGGAAGACAGCCGCTTCCTGCTGATTTTTCAAAACAATGACGAATTGCGGGCCAGCGGCGGCTTCATCGGCGTCTACGGCCTGTTGACCAGCCGAAAGGGCCAGATAGTTTCTTTGGATAGTAATGACAGCTACCACCTGGATATGCCGGCTTCTTTGTCGGCTGATTGGCGCTTAGAGCCGCCGGCGCCGATCAAAAAATATCTGAAAGTAGAAAAATGGTATCTGCGCGACGCCAATTGGTCGCCGGACTGGCCGACGGCGGCTAAGCAGATCAACGAAATTTTCCAGGGTGAAAGCCGGGCCATCAAGCAAACGGCCGAACCGTTTACCGGCATCGTGGCCATTACGCCGGATTTCGTCGCCGATCTGATCCGCTTGGTCGGTCCGATCACGGTCAAAGGAGCGACTTACAATGCCGATAATTTCCAGCCGCTCCTGCAATATAACGTGGAGATCGCCTATAAAGACCAAGCGATTTCCGCTTGGGACCGGAAAGAAATCATTAATGAATTGATCGCCGAATTAAGGAACCGCTTATTCAAGTTATCGGCGTCCGGTTGGGCCGGATTCTTCAAGGTGTTGGATCAGAATATCACCGATAAGAATATCCAGCTCTACTTTTCAAATCAAAACTGGGAAAGGCTGGCTCAATCATTAGGCGCCGGCGGGGAAGTGGCCAAGACCGCCGGAGATTACCTGTTGGTCGTGGATTCTAACTTAGGCGCTTTTAAGAGCGACGCCGTGGTCAAAAAGAGCCTGTCTTATGCGGTAACGGAAAATAACGATAACCTGACGGCGACCGTCCGCCTGAACTACCGCCACGAAGGCGGCTTTGATTGGCGGACTACCCGCTACCGGAGCTATACCCGGATCTATACGCCGCTAGGCAGCCGCTTCTTGTCGTTCGCCGGGATAGAGCAGTCCAAGGCTGATTTCAGCGTCTCTGACGACACGGCTCTGGAAAAGACGGTCTTCAGCTTCTTTTTCACGATCGAACCTGGTGACAGCCGGGAAATCACATTGAATTATACCTTGCCCGTGAACCTTAAAGAATCTCTAGAGACCGGGCGATACGGATTATTAGTCCAGAAACAAGCCGGGCAAAGGATGGAAGGTCTCAATATTTCAATCAAGCCGGCCAAAGGTAAGGCCAGATCCTGGCATACTGATTTTATTAATGATAAAAATTTCCAATTCTAAGTTGATAACATTGACTAAAATCTAAATATATTGTAAAATAAACAATCAGTTAAGCTGATTGTTTTTTAACGAAAAATAACGTAATTTTCTTTAACAACAGAATATCAAAAACAATATAAAGGTGAAAACGTGAAAAAAATAATGATATACCTCATTCTGCTAACCAGTGTTTCTTCCGCCGCGATTAAAACGGCGGTTTACTGGACCTCGCCGGTCATGGCCATGACCGTTGTACCTAAATTGGCTAAATTTGACCTGGTGATCGTCGATGCCGAAAATATGGTTAATAATTACCAGGTGCTGGATTCTCTGAAAAGATCAAATCATCAGATAATTCTATTAGCCTATTGGAACGCTCAGGAAGTCTGGGAATCCGACCGGACGCCAAACCGCCCCATCCAAAATGCCCTGATAGACAGCTTGCAAGCAAAATATCCGAGCTGGTATCTGAAAACTGCTAACGGACGGTCAGCGGTCTTTTACCCCCGGATGCTAATGATGAATATGTCCGACCAGTGCCCGGTCTATCATATCGCCGGAAAATCCTATAATTACCGGGAATGGATCACTGCCTTCCTGCTAAAAACCGTTTTATCGGATCCCATCTGGAACGGTTATTTCCTGGATAATGGGGGCGGCAATGTCTCTTGGGTCTCTGACGGTATTGATGCCGACTATGATGGCCAACCGGATGAAAGTTTCATCCTGGACCACTATTGGTCAAGGGGCGTCTATCGACATTTGCTGACGATTCGCGCCGCCAAAGGCAAAAATTTCATCATCATCGCCAATAAGGGCTCCGTGGAATTCATGGATGTCTTAAACGGCCGGAAGTTCGAGGGTTTTTCTAATGAATATTTAGGAGATTCCACGGATCACGGCTGGTGGCAAAGCATGGCTAACGCCCATCAGACCGGACCATATACGATTCTCCAAGCCGAAAGAGAACGTGATTTGGATTTCGTGCTGGCCAGCGCCCTGATGCTTGATCACGATGTCTTTGTGGCCGTGGGGCAGAATAATCCGACTTGGTATCAGCAATTTGATAAAAAATTCCAGGTCGGAGGTAAAATCAAGGTCGTCCGGGAACAGGATGGGCAGAGAATAGAAATTATTCCATCCCAAAAAACCGGTCAAGTTATGCAAAAATAAAAAAACTGAATTCGGATTAACGCGCAAGGGCTGATCAAATCGGCCCTTCTTTTTTAAATAATTTTAAGATATGATAATCATATATGCTAATCAGCGTCTTAGCGGCCTTGGCCGCAATCCTCATAATCGCCGTCTTCATCGCCCGGCCTAATTTCAGCCTGTACGCGCTGGCTTTTTTGATACCGGCGATCGGCTGGTATTTTTATGTCGGCCCCCTGGTCATCCCGCTGACAGACTTGGCCGCCCTGTTGGCGCTTATTGCCTTCGCCGTCCGTTCGATCTATACGCTGCTATTTGAACCGCGCCGCCGGCTGGCCCTAAAATGGCCTCTATTATTCCCGTTCTTCATATTCTTGGGAATCAGCCTGTTGTCCAGTTTGCTTTCCGATAACATCTGGTCGTCGCTTTGGTATGTCGTCCGCTGGCCGCTGCTCCTCTACTTGGCTTATATCTTTTTGCCTTACAACCTGATCCGCAACGGACCGATACTTAAACGGACTATCATCGCCCTGGCGCTCGGCTGTTTTCTGGTAACGGCTAACGGCTATCTTTCGCTATACGGACAGGACTGGCACGACAGCTTCTTCAGAATCAGGCCGATGGCCTGGTTCGGCATATATTTATTCGGGGATAACCATAATCTGATCGCGGAATTCCTGAATGTCGGCGCCTTCTTGATCATGACTTGGCGCTTTTTGGTCAAGAGTTCGCGGCTCCGGCGCTCCCTGGATATCGCCTTCATCCTGACCGCTCTGGCGATTGTCCTGACCTTCTCTCGCGCCGGCTGGATTACCTTGGCCTTACAGATAGCGGTTTATGGCTGGTTCTACTTCCGAGCCAAAAACTACAGTACCGTTAACTTGGCTCTAGCCGGCATCGCTTTACTGATCATGCTTTCGCCCTTGCTTTGGAAAATGGAAAAGTTGCAACGAGATAATGCCAGTTCCACGGAAAACCGTTGGCTGCTGACGGAAATCGCTTGGCAGGCTTATGACCGAAAGCCCTATCTCGGCTATGGCAGCGGGGAATTCGTCAATTTGGTGGATGAAAATATCCGCTTCCGGGCTAAATACGGCCTGGCGATAGACTCACATGGCGTCCTGCAGAAAGTACTGGCGGAAAACGGCATCTTCGGACTCGCGGCCTGGCTCTTTATCATGTCCGCCTTATGGCAGACCAGCTACCGGGCGATCAAGAAATATTATGAGCACCACCCCTGGCTGCTGCCCTTGCTCTTGGCCGGAGCGGGCGGACTGTTCTTCCAACTGTTCAATACCTCGTATTATAAAGGCAAGGTCTGGTTGCCAATCGCTATCGGCCTGGCCGCTATCCGGCTACTGGACGTTAAATATGGACGAAAAGAAACGACCCAAAATTAAGATTGTCTACATCATGCCGACGCTGGCCCGGGGCGGAGCGGAAAAATTCCTGACCGACCTGCTTTTGCATTTGGACCGGCGAACTTATGACCCGACCCTGATCTTATTCAAGAGCGGCGGTCCTTGGCTGACTGAATCGACGACGGCCGGGGTGCCGGTAATCGTGCTGGAGAAAAAATATCGGGTCGATCCGGGAAATTTCTGGCGCCTCATAACGATCTTGCGCCGAATAAAGCCGACGATAGTCCATACCCAGTTGGGCGGCGACCTTTACGGCCGCCTGGCCGCCAAGCTTTTGGGGGTACCGGTTATTTTATCAACGGAACAGAACGTCAATCCGGATGAAAAATGGCTTACTAATATCCTGAAGCGCTGGACGGGCGCTTGGGCGGATCGCATCATCGCGATTTCCCGGGCTGTTAAAACCGACCTGCGGCAAAGATACCGGGTGCCGGAATCAAAGATCGTGATCATTCCAAACGGTCTGGACCCAGCCGCTTTTCCGCCCCGCCCGGCGGCGGTCAAGTCCGGATCGTCCGCCACGCTGGGCACGCTGGGGCGGCTGGTGCCGCAAAAGGGCCACTCCGTTCTGATCCAAGCCCTGGCAAGAATAAAACATACGAACTGGCAGTGCCAAATCGCCGGCGAAGGGCCCTTAAGAGACGAGCTGCAGCGGCAAATCGAAGCGGCGGGACTGGCTGAGCGAGTGAGCTTAGTCGGAGCGGTGACCGATCCGGCCGCCTTCCTGTCGCGCTTAGATATCTTTATCCTGCCTTCGCTTTGGGAAGGGCAGGGCCTGGTGCTACTAGAAGCCGGCTTGACCGGCTGCCCGGTAATCGCTTCCGAGGTGGACGGCATTAAGGAACTCGTCACCGAAGAGACCGGCCACCCGGTGCCGGCCGGCGACCCGGCGGCTTTAGCCGCCCGGATTGACGACTTGCTGGCTGATTTAAACGGGCCGACCCAATGGGATAGAACGCGACGCCTGCGCGAGCTAATCAGCGCCGACTATGACATCCAGAAGATAGCCGCGCTCTATCAGGATTTATATCAAGAATTGCTAACAGCAAAGGGGCTAATATGAAAATATTGCAGGTCAATAAATTCCATTACCCGCGGGGCGGGGCGGACAAATACTTCCTGGATCTGGCCGCCGCCCTGCGCTCAGCCGGGCATGAAGTCGCCGTTTTCGCGATGCAGCACCCGCAGAACCTGCCGGCGCCCGAGAGCCGTTATTTCGTTTCCCGCATCAGTTTCAACTCCCGGCGGCTCAAGGACCAGCTGAAAGCGCCGGGCCGGGTATTGTACAGCCTGGAGGCCAAGCGTAAATTTAGCGCCCTGGTCAAGGATTTCCAACCGGAAATCATCCACCTGCATAATATTTACCATCATCTTTCGCCTTCCATATTGTCAGTGGCCAAAGAGCATAAAATTCCGGTAGTCATGCATTTGCATGACTATAAGCTGATCTGCGCCAACCACGCTTTATTCGCGCACGGCGCTTATTGCGAGCATTGCCGGCCGAACAGATATTATCAATGCTTTCTCCGCCGCTGCCTTAAGGATTCTTACGCAGCCAGCGCTTTGGCGGCGGCGGAAATGTACTTGCACCATTCCATCCTCAAGATATATGAGAAAAACATAGCTGTCTTTATCGCGCCCAGCCGCTTCATGAAAGAAATCGTAGTCAGCTTCGGACAGCCGGCAGAAAAAATCCAAGTAATCTATAACGGTTATAATCCGGAATTGCTAAAGCCCGGCGGCACGGCGATCATTGACGGTAAGCTCAAGGACGGCGGCTATCTGCTTTATTTCGGCCGCTTGTCCGAGGAAAAGGGCCTGGATACGCTGATCCGGGCGGCGGCCTTGAGCGGACAAAGCGTAAAGATAGCCGGCCGCGGTCCGGTCGGAGAAAAGCTCAAACAATTAGCCGGCGCCCTCAAGGCTCCGGTGGAATTCTTGGGACAAAAAACCGGCGCTGAACTATCGGCCTTGATCGCGGGAGCGAAGGCCGCGATCATCCCCTCGATTTGGCCGGAGAATATGCCGCTCAGCTTATTGGAAGCATTGAGCTTGGGAAAACCGGTTATCGCTTCTAATATCGGCGGTCTGCCGGAAGTGATCGCTGACGGCCGAAACGGATTTTTATTCGCGCCCGGGAAGGCTGATGATCTGGCGCGGTGCATTGAAAAATTGGCGGAAACGGATTTGTCGGCCATGGGCCAAGCCGCTAAAATAACCGCTGCTGCTTTTTCGCCGCAGCAAAACCTGGCAGCAGTCTTGGCCGTATACCGGTCATTACTAAAAGGCCCGGCTAATCAGCGCTAAAATATGAGTCTGGCATATAATATCTCCGCTTTTAACCGCCGCCGGAAATACCGGAAATTCCTGGATTTGCTCCGGCCGCAAGCCCGGACGACCATCCTGGACGTCGGTTTTACCGAAATAGAATACAGCGCCAGTGACAATTTCCTAGAAAAGAATTATCCTTGGCCGGATAAAATTACGGCGCTCGGCTTGAATGAGGCGAAAGAATTCTCAAAGCGCTATCCGCAGGTCAAAGCCGTTGCTTATGATGGCCGGCGATTTCCATTTCCAGACCGCAGTTTCGATATCGTCTGGTCTAACGCCGTATTGGAACACGTGGGCAGCCGGGAAGACCAGATATTTTTCTTGCAAGAAATCAAGCGAGTCGGCCGGCAGGCCTTCATCACCACGCCGAACCGGATGTTCCCGATAGAAATCCATACCCGGACGCCGCTGCTGCATTTCCTGCCCAAGCGCTTGTTCGATGCTTATCTCAAATTGGTCGGCAAAGGCTGGGCCGCCGGCGATTACATGAATCTGCTCAGCCGGCGGGAACTGGAGCGCTGCCTGCAAGCAGCCGGCATCAAGAACTACCGGATCATCAAGAACCGGCTGCTCGGTTTCGTCCTCGATCTGGTCGCAGTCATTATCTGATGGCCGATTAATCAGAAATTCCGGCCGACGGAGCCGGCAATTAACAATAATAAAATCCCGCCGTTAAGGCGGGATTTTTAAATATTTAATCTATAGAAGATTATTGGATATTAAAGGAAATGCTGTAACTCAGCTGGGAAGAAACGCCGACCACCTTGATATCCACGACCTTAGCCGGCAGACTGGGGACGGTCAGAGACTGGCTGAAGCGCCCGCGGGTATCGACTTTGGCGCTGGTTTTGACGCCGGCGAAATCGATTACCAGATCCTCGTTGGAGAAGTAGCCGCCACCGCTCAGGTTGACCGTGGCGCCGGCGCCGCCGAAGCCGCGATCCAGTTTCAAAAATAAATTCTCCGTGCTCACGCTGTCTTCCTGTTCGGTAGCCAGGAAAGCAGCTACTTTATCCAGCTTATCGTCCAGCACCAGAATATTGGCATTATTGAAGACGACTACCTGATCGCGGCCGCTGACGCTGACCGCTTTCAATCCCATGGCCCAGCCGCGCGGACCGGCCAAACCGCCGGTAAAACGGTAATCGAGCAACTTCAGGTCGTCCTGGCTAAGCTTGACCACGCCGACGCCATTGGAAAAATAAATATCATTACTATGGCCGGAAGCGGCGACGTCATAGCCGGCATAATCCAGGTGCCGGAAGCTCCCTAAGAGCTTGCCGTCCAGATTGAATTTCTTGGTGTAATAATCATCGACGAGGTATAGGTTGCCGCTGGCATCTTGGTAAGCTTGGCGATTGCCGGGGTTGCTCTTATAATTGACGGGGATGCTCGCGACCGTCTCATTCTTGTCTAAGCTGTAAACCAGCAGCTGATTATCCAAAACGTTCAAGACCTGATTATTATTATAAGCCCGCAAGTTATAGGGAGCGGTTTTATTGACGATATCATTGGAGCCGCCGATGACTTCCAGGGCCTCGTTCCAAATCTTGACGCCTTTGTCGCTGATCGTCACCAGCCGGTCGCCGAAACGATCCACCCGGTTATACCATTCCCAATAAGTATTTTTCTGGCTAGCGACGAAAACCAGCTGGTCGCCGGTCACTTCGTATTCGTACAGGCTGAAGTCGCTAATGGCATAGACGAAGAGACGGTTGCCCCGCGGAAAAAGCTTGACGTCATAAAAATTACCGGGCTTATTGAAAGTCTGGTTGAAGGGACGGATCTTAGCCAGCTGCTTCAATTCTTTATTTTCCAGTTTAAACAGCTCCAGGCTGCCGGTATTGGCAGTCGCGACATAGAGTTTATCCTGGAAACTGACGGCATCGCCGGAGTAATAAGATTTGGTTTGGCTTTGTCCGTTGTGCACCAAAAGAAACACGCCTCCCAATAAAAATAATAATAAGATTATTAGCCTTTTCATACTAATTTATCTAATATTAAACAAATTATTAATACATAAACCTAATCTTTCAATTTTAATTGAATTAATAAGATTTGTCAATATATTTAAGCTTCTAGCTATTGACAAATAAATTTATTTGTTTTAGAATTAAACATTAACTATTATCAATCTTATGGAATTGACAGAGTTTGGTAAACTATTAAAGAGAAAGCGGGGAACTATCTTCACCCTGATTTTTATTATTTTGATCCTGACCCTGGGTATTTCTTTATTGTTTCCTTTGAAATATAGCGCCCAATCGCGCCTGCTGGTTATTCAGAATACGACCGGCAACGATCCTTATACCATTTCCAAATCCAATGAATATCTGGGCAACCTGTTCGCCCAGGTGGCCTATTCCGGCTCTTTCTACAATCTGGTGATGGGCTCGACCTATGACATTGATAAAAATTATTTTTCCGGCACCTATAATGACCAGCTAAAAGCCTGGCGGAAGACGGTCAGCACCAAGACTCTGAGCGATACCGGAATCATTGAAATTAATATCTATCACAGCAGCCCTTATCAGGCGCAGCAGTTGGCTCTAGCCGTAGTTGATGTACTGGTGAACAATAACGGCAATTACCAAGGCAACGGACAGGCGATCAAAGTCAACGTCATTGATCAACCGCTGGTTTCCACCTATCCGGTAAAACCGAATTTGCCGCAGAACCTGTTGTTGGCGCTGGCCGGCAGTTTGCTGCTTTCTTTGTTTTATATTTATCTGTTTCCGGAAGAGCGCTATAATTTGAAGTTATGGCCGCAGCGCAAAGCGAAGCGGACCAGGAATGTCGGCCACACGGTGACCTTAGATTATTATCCGTTGAATGAAGCTAACGATAATCCGGCCAATGCCGGAGAACCAGGGTTCCGGCCGCAAGGAAATATCAATAACGTTTTCCGGGGTTAAACAGCATGCGGTTGATCCGGCTGAAATAGCCGTATTGTTTTATCAATAATTAATTAAATAGTTAATTAAGTAACTTAATAAATAGCCGCCCTAAAGGAGGGGGCTCATAATGAAAATAAAAAAGCTAATTATCATAGAAGCAGTGGTGATGACGCTCATGTTGTCGCTACCCATCTTGGGCCAATCATTCCAAGATCGCCTCAACGTGGTGGCTTTCGGCGGATATTATGCTAAACAGCAAAATACCAACGCCAACGGTCATAACGAGGGGGTTTATGTAGATGGCCTGCCGTTCAAATCCAGCAATGGCGTCTGGACTGCCGGTTTATACGGTTCAGCCAGTATCTCCTCATTCCGAGATAACATTTCTCGTTATGATGGAAATATAAAGGAATATGGTGGAGGAATTACCGTTGGATATTATAAAGCGGATTTATCCGCCAAATACCAATTATTCGTAGGGGCCAGCGCTGGTGTAAAATACAGCGATGACCAAGGTTCCAGCAGTAGTCGGTGGGGGGAATACGTTGGCCGGCAAAAGGATTGGTTAATGGCGACAACCATTAACTTAAATCTTTTAAGCAATGCCGCTATCTTGCCTCGCACCCAGGTTGTCGTCAGCTTCCAAAAACCGTTCAAATCAGAAAAAACGGCTTCTTGGAACGATGCGACGATCCCCAGCGATGTTTGGGACAAAACCTATGTTGAGATCATCGGTAGGCAAAGCATAATCAACGCCAAGATTGGAGAACTTTTCTTAAGCCCCAAGCTGACGGCTTTATACAGTTTCAGCAAGGGGAACAAGGAAAGTAAATACGCCGTCGGCGGAGAATTAGCCTTGCATCGCCCATACAAAGATGATTTCCTATCGCTATATTGCTACTACAAAATGAGCAATATAACAGATAATCAAGAGTTTTCATTCGGACTAAATTTAAATATAGCTACATTCATTCATTAAACACAAAATACAACAAAAAATCATAGGAGTAATCATGAAAAAGTACATTCCGTATATCGTAATTGCCGTTCTTGTGGTGTTAGTGGCCGTACTATACTTGAAACTACAAGACAACGCCCCAACTGTTAGCGAAACAACGGTTGATAGCACCAACATCGCGAAGCCAGCCGCGCCTATTAATCCGATTGCCGACTCTCTAAAAAAACTGCAAACTCAACTCGCTTTGCAGGATTCAATTATGAAGGCCAATACTAAAAAAGATTCAGCTTTAATAGATGATCAAAAACAAACCATTAAAGCGCTAAGCAAACATGTAGTGCAGGTGGTTGTTAAACAGCAAGTTGACAACCCCCAGGTTAATAATCCAACTAAAACTACAGCGAAATCAGAACTAACAGGAAACGTCAACACCGTTATGAAAGTTAACACTGCGCCAAAAGTACAAGATGTACTTTGCGATGATGATGGCAGCGTACAATTCTGCCTGCATCTTGATAATTCTGTCTACTGGCCACACAGTGCCATGATAAACGGTATAGATATTCCTGAGGCCGTCAAAAATCCACAAGGTACCGGGTACAATCTTCGTATCACAAGTTATTCTTCATCAATGACTGGAGATTATGGAGCCATAAAAGATCCTGAAACTGGATTAATAAAAATCATATATGTCAAATCCTCAAGACTGGAACCATATTCCAATATAGAAATGAGAAATAATTTAAAATCATGGGACGACCAACCCATGGAAGAAAAAGATGGATATTCTGTCTGGTATCGTAATTAAATTATAAGTTCTTTTTTTAGACCTCCAAACGCAAGAATGGAGGTTTTTTATTATTAAAAAGCCGTTGATTGGTTCAACGGCTTAATACCTAAGAGGGCTTAATGCTTTTTACCAAGGACTGGCACTATTTTTAATTTTAAATAATTAAATATGCCATCCCAATAACCGCTGGCTGGCATATTTTCAGCCAGGGCGGCGATATTATTGATATCTGGCCCAAAACGGAATATCAATATCTGCAGCATGGGGAAATCCGCAAATTTGATTTTAATTTTTCCCCAGTTTGGAAAATTATCGACTGGAGACTCGGCCAAGGGCGCCAGCCAGACGCCGGCTGAATCCTGCAGCTGAATGAACCCATGGTTGAAGGGACTTAAATGGCGAGTATAAATAGTCACTCCAACACTGTCTATTTCGTGCCTTATAACCGCGTCCGGTCCAGTATCTCCGCCTGTGCCCGGCAAAATAGCTGCTGGCATGGTGCTAACGACACCGCTATCCGATAAAGAAAACTTATTTTCCGGAAACGGTCCCCAGAAACTACCCCAATTAAGGGTGCCGCTGGGCGAGACGCGGCCGACCGGCAGTTGATAATTATTGCCGGGCGTTAAAGAAAGTCTGATAGCCACAAATTTGCCAATACTGCCAGGATCCGCTGGCACCAATGACCCGTTTACATAATTAAAATTGGTGTCGGCGGGTGGAATCACTTTGACCGTCCAAGACGGGGTAGTGACATTACCGGAATAACCATAAGCGCCGGAGACCCCTTGCAACGCCTTTTTATGGGCGATAAAAACAAGATTATAGAAACCGTTTGCTGCTGATGCGGTAGAAATACAGGTAAAGCCAGGCAATCCGTCCAAACTAAAGACTATTTTAATATAAACAGTCGTAGTGTGGGCTTGCCCGCTCTCGTCTATTCCGACCAGCGTAACAGAGGTTACCGCGCCCGGGTCAAGACTGTGCCAGAACTCCACCAAATCATTTGCTGATTTATAGTTATTCTCGGCGAATGTCCATTGCCAAGCATTGATTTTGACCCCATTCTTGGCTATGGCTTGATAAGTAGTCTTTAGAAACTTTTCAGTTTCTACCGTGTCGGCACCGCTGGCCGTTTTGTACAGGTTGCTGACTTTTATGGCAATTTGCCCGTCAGCGATCGGCGTATCAGTCGGTTCGACCGGAATCTTTTCCTGGCAGCCGAAAGCGGCCAACATTAACGCCATGATTAGCACAATTAGTGTATACCTTTTCATTGGTACTCCTTTGAGATTAGTGATTAATAATCTATTTGTTAAAAAACTTGTCCCTGCGGCGCAGGGCTTCATTAAAGAACTAAAAAACTATTCTGTTATTTTTGATAAACTTCCAAAATCCGCTTAGCCACCAACGCCCAGGTAAAATCGGCCTTGATCCGATCGTAAGCCGCCTGCGCTTTGGCGGCGATTTCTGGATTATCGGTTAAAAGTTCCTCCAACTTGTGTTCCAGGTCGATGCGGTCGCGGTTATTGAAAGTAAAGCCCGTGCCGGCTAACGCCTCGGTGTTAGCTGAAATATCGCTGGCCAGGCAGGCCGTCTTATGCGCCATCGCCTCCAGCAGGGAAATCGACAAACCTTCCATCTCGGAAGCCTGGACAAACAGATGGGCGTTAGCGTACAGCTGATCCAGGATCCGGCCGTGCTGATTGCCGGTAAAAATGATCCGGTCGTCGCCGGCGGCCAGTTGCTCCAATTCGGATAAATATTCGCCGGCGCCGACAATGACTAATTTCTTATCGGTTTTGATATTCTTAAAAGCGGCGATCAGATACTGCAGGCCTTTTAGCTTGATGATGCGGGAAACGCTCAAGATATAATTGCCCCGGCTCAAGCCCCAGGCCCGGATCCGGTCTTCACCGCTCTCGTCATATAGATTGGCGCCGTTAGGGATCAAAATGGTTTCACGTCCGTACTTTTCCCGGACATATTGCTGCATGGTCTGGGTCAGGACGATGACCTGATCGCCATAGCGGCACATCAAGCGCTCGCCCAGGCGCAGCATCACTTTGGCAAAACCGCTCCACTTGTCATTACAGTAATCGAAGCTATGTAAAGTAGCGACTACTTTCAGGCGCGGCCGCAAGAGCTTAGGCAGCCAAATCAGGAGGGAAGGGCCGATGCCTTGGAAATGAATAACATCAACCCGGCGCCATAAGACATCCAGAATGGCTAAGAAAGTATGAGTAATGGCGGCCAGGTTCTTGCCCGGCAGATAAGTTTTATTGATAATCTCCACGCCTTTATATTCGCGCAGCCTCTCCGGCAGATAATCGCGGCGATTATAAACCAAAACTTTCTGGCCTAAAGAGGCCAGATTCAAAGCTAAACTTTCGACATATCTTTCGACGCCGCCGTTATGGGCGGGTATGCCTTTTTGTCCGATAAATGCTATGCGCATTGATTTTATATTAACTCATTATTCTAATATATATTAAAAAATTTGTCAAGCAAAATTAGACCTAAAAGGCCTATTTTTAATAATAGGCCTTAAGCAAAAGATTATTTTATTATTAGCTAAATTAAATTATAACCACTTTTTTTTCAGGAAAAAGGCCAACATGCCAAGGGAGCAGACCAACATTATGCCGATAATAATCCAGAAACCGAAGGGTCCTTCAACAAATGGCATATACTTGGCGTTCATGCCGAAAATGGCTGCCAAGAGCGATAACGGAAAAACGATCACGGAAAATATGGTCAAAGTCTTCATGATATCGGACATCCGGTCGTTCATGATGGATTCATTGGTATTATTTAGCACTTCCACCATCTCGCGCTGATTATCCAATGTTTCCCAAATACGTTTGGAATGTTCAACCAGGCCGGCGTAATATTTCTTGATGGCTGATTTTTCCACCAAACTGCTCTCCATTTCCAAAAGCTTCTGCAGGATGTTCTTATGATTCTGGATTATCTTCCGGACATTGACGATGTTGCGGCGCAAAGTCAGGATGTGTTGGACCGCTTCGTTCTGCTTATCGGCAAAGATCAGCTCCTCGATATCGTTGATCTTGACGCTATTCTCATCCAGTAGTTGGTAGCAACCGTCGATCAGGTGGCCCAGGATCTCATACAAGAGGATGGCCGATGATTCCAGGGCATAAGACAGGAGGGAGTCCGGGCTCTTCTTGCCGGTATTGAAAAATTGCGATAAAGCCTTGAGGCTGTTATTATGGACCGTTACCAAAAAGCCATGGCCGATAAAAAAATCGATTTCGCCGGCGACGATCTTATCGTCCTTGAAAGTCGGGAAATGCAAGACCAGGCAAAGGTAATTATCGCCCCTGAAGATGACCGGCCGCTGGAAAGAGACCGAAGCAGCCGCGATTTTCAGGTGGGACAACTCGAAATTATAGCTCTTGCGGAGATAATTGATCTCGTTCTTGCCGGCATTGATGATATTTACCCATTTCAGAACAGAAGCGGTTTTCGGATTATCTATCTTGATCTCTTCAATCCGCTCGCTGATCCTTTTATAGTTAGCCATAGATAATGGATTTTCTTTGACTTAACGCAAATTTTATAATAAAATTAAGCTGACGTAATTATAACATATGGCCAATGTTTTGGGAATAAATCTGAGCGAACTGAGCGCTGATAAAGTCCTGGGAAAAATCATGGATTTCCTGTCCGACGGCCGCCAGCATTATATAGTCACTCCGAATCCAGAAATTATCCTGCATGCTCATAAAGACGAGGAACTGTTCTATATCCTGAACAAGGCCGATCTCTCGCTCGCCGACGGTTTCGGACTTAAGCTGGCGGGCTTCTTGGCTGGTGTACGGATATCGCGCGTTACCGGAGCCGACCTGACTACCAAACTGCTACGCTTGGCGGAAAAGAACCGGGTCCGGGTGGCTGTCTTGAACTGGCGGGGCGGACTCTCGCGCCGCCGAGACATAGAGCTTTCGCTGCGCCAGAAATATCCGGCCTTGGTTTGCCTGGTGATAGACGCCAGCCGTTCCCACCCGTTGCCGGAAGATATTACCGAACGGATCAAGGCTTTCGCTCCGGCTATTCTGTTTAATACCTTTGGTTCGCCTTACCAGGAAAAATTCATCTACCATAACTTGAGAGACTGGCCGCCGGTCAGACTGGCTTTGGGCATCGGCGGCTCCTTCGACTATCTGACCGGACGGGCGATCCGGGCGCCGAGAATTTTCCGGACCAGCGGACTGGAATGGCTCTGGCGCCTGGTGCGCCAGCCGAGCCGCTGGAAACGGATCTACAACGCGACCGCAGTGTTCACCGGAAAATTGCTAAGAGCGCGGCTTAACCGCCATTTTTACCGACCTAACGTAGCCTGCCTGCTCTATAAGAAGGAAGCGGGGCAAATCAAAGTCCTAATCGTCGAGCGGGAAGATATGCCCGGCCACTGGCAACTGCCGCAAGGCGGCACCGATGGCGAGAGTTTGAAAAAAGCCGGAGCGCGGGAATTAAGGGAAGAATTGAACACCGATAAATTCGCGACTAAAGCGACTTTTAAAGATACCTATAGCTACCTGTTTCCGCCGGTCAGCGAACAAGGGGCATATACGGCCGCCAAACGTTTTCGTTTCGATTATAAGGGCCAGCGACAAGGCCTGTATATTGCCGAATTTATCGGCCAGGATCAGGACATAAAGGTAAATTTCTGGGATCACCGGGCTTGGAAATGGATAGATGTCCATAAATTAGTAAACGAAGTAGCTCCGGTGCGGCAGACCGCGGCTAAAATATTTCTGGCTAAATTTGAAACTTTAAACAATATCTAAAGCCCGCCTGGCGGGCAGCACTATATGCCATCAGAAAAAAACAATATCCGCCTGCGCTTCGCGCCATCGCCGACCGGCTTCCTGCATATCGGCAACCTGCGTTCGGCGCTCTTCGGCTATTTGCTGGCGAAAAGCTGGGGCGGCCGCTTTGTCCTGCGCATTGAGGATACGGACCAAAAAAGGGAAGTCGGCGGCGCGGTTCAAAGCCTGTTGGACATCCTGGGCTGGGTCGGCATCAGATTCGACGAAGGTCCGGCACAGGGCGGCGATTACGGTCCCTATATCCAGACGGAACGCCTGGAGATCTATAAAAAATACTGTGACGAACTGCTGGCGCGCGGCCAGGCTTATCGTTGTTTCTGCACGGCCGAACGCCTGGCGGCCATGCGCGCCGATCAAGAAGCCAATAAGCAGGCACCGCGCTATGACCGCCTCTGCCGCGGCCTGAGCGAAACGGAAACAACGGCCAAAATAGCGGCGGGGGAAAAATTCGTCATCCGCCAGAAGATGCCGCTCCAGGGTGAAATCGCGGTCCGCGATGAATTGCGGGGCGAGATCAAGTTCCGGGCCGCCGACCTGGACGACCAGGTCCTGATAAAATCCGACGGCATCCCGACCTACCAGTTCGCCAACATCGTCGATGACCACCTGATGGAAATTTCCCACGTGACCCGCGGCGACGAATGGCTCCCCTCTTTCCCTAAGAATATCTTGTTATACCAATCTTTCGGCTGGACGCCGCCGAAATTCATCCACCTGCCCTTGCTCCTCAACCCAAGCGGCGGCAAACTGAGCAAACGCCAAGGCGATGTCTTTGTCGAGGATTACCGGATCAAGGGATACCTGCCGGAAGCGATCATTAATTTCTGCGCCCTGCTCGGCTGGCACCCGAAAAGCGACCAGGAAATCTGGTCTTTGGCGGAATTGGAAAAAGGGTTTTCCCTGGAGGGCTTAGGCGCCAGTCCGGCCGTCTTCGATCCGGCCAAACTGGACTATTACAACAGCTATTATATCCGCCGCAAACCGCTAAATGAGCTGGCTGATCTTTGCGCGCCCTACCTGGCTGAGGCCGGCCGGCCGGCGATCAGCCGCGAACAATTGGAAAAATTCGTCGGCCTGTCCCAGGATCGCTTGAAAAAATTAAGCGATATAACGGAACTGACCGGCTTCCTGTTCCAATTGCCTGATTACGAGCCGGAGACGTTACGCTGGAAAAACCTGACTTTGGCGGAGAGCCTGATGAAACTTAAAGAAATCGCGACGGAAATGAAAAAAATCCCGACTGACCGCTGGACTAAGGCCGATCTGGAGCCGACTATGCTGGCCTGGATTAAGGAAAGGGAAGGTAAGAACGGGGATTATTTATGGCCGCTCCGGGTGGCTCTGACCGGACTGAAGAATAGCCCGGGCCCTTTTGAGGTGGCGGAAGCCCTGGGGTTTGCAGAAAGCTGGCGGCGTCTGGAATTGGCCCTGAAAATCTTAGCTTAATAATAAAATAACTAATATTAGCCTATTTTATTATTTTACAGATAATATAAAATGTGTTATAATTAAATGGTTATGAATATCATGCCCCGCTTATCCCTCCGTCATCGTTGCCAAATCGGCCTCTTAGCCGCCATTGCGGCCGCTTTTTTAGTCGCAACGCCTTTTGTTTCCGGGCAGAGCGGCGGCCTTGATGAGGAAATCAATACCTTGAATCTACAGATCCAGAACCAGAAAAAACAATTGGAAGATATCCAAGCCAGGCAAAAGAAACTGCAGACGCAAATCGAAGCCAAGCAGCGCGACCGCATCAGCTTGAATAACCAGCTGTCCATCTTGGAAGACCGCCTGGCCAAAGCCCAGCTGGATATCGACAGCGTCAATCTGGAAATAGATAAGACGAATCTGGAAATCAGAAAAATAGAGGCAGATAAGGATGACTTGGATCAGCAAATTGAGGGGCAGAAAGAACATATCGCCAACTTATTGCGCACCATGTACAAGCAAGACCAAGCCTCCGCCCTGGAAGTATTGCTGCTCAACGATTCCTTGGCTGAGTTCTTGAACCAGGTCAAATATCTCCAGGATACGAATCAGGAAATCGGCAACAGCGTAGAAGAACTCAAGGACAGCAAAGATAAGCTGGAACAGAACCGGCTCAGCCTGGATCAGAGGAATGGCGACTTGCTGGCTTTGAAGAATAAATTGCAAGATCGCAAAGACGACCTGGGCTATGAACAACTGAATAAGACTAACCTGCTCAAAGAAACGCGGTCATCAGAACAGCAGTTCCAAAGCTTATTGCAGCAGGCTAAGCGGGAACAACAGCAGATGGAGGTGGAAATCGCCAGCGCCGAAAAGCTGGTCAGGAAAAAGATGTCGCAGAAAGACCTGGACCGTCTCAATAGCGGCAATAATACCCTCGACTGGCCGGTGCCCAGCCAATATATCGTCGCCCGATTCCACGATTCGGACTACCCCTACCGCAATATCATCGGCGAACATTCGGCCATAGACATCCGGGCTAAGCAGGGAACTACCATCGCCGCCGCCGCCGATGGCTACGTGGCCAAGGTTAAATTCGACGGCTCCTCCAGTTACGCCTACATCATGCTTATCCACGGCAACGGCTTGGCTACGGTCTACGGCCACGTCTCCGCTGTCTATGTCGTCGCCGACCAATACGTCAAGCAAGGCCAACCGATAGGCCGGACCGGCGGCTTGCCGGGCGGCACCGGTTCCGGCCCCTTCACGACCGGGCCGCACCTGCATTTCGAGGTCCGTTTGAACGGTTTGCCGGTCGATCCGGAGGCATATCTGCCATAATATCGCAGAAAAAACATGAAAACAAACCGCCGCCAAAATGGTTTTACCTTAATTGAATTATTGGTGGTCATCGCGATTATCGGCCTGCTTTCTACCTTATCTATACTAGCCTTAAACAGCGCTCGGTCTAGAGCGCGAGATACCAAACGCCTGCATGACATGAGGCAATTAGCCACTGCTTTGGAGGTATATTTTGATATATATAACTCTTATCCGCCGCAGGACGGGGTAGCTAATTGCGACTTTATCGGCGTTCCGAGTTGGTGCGACTCCAGCGAAGACGGCACTTTTATTCCGGCTCTAGAAACCGCCGGCATCTCCGGCCCGCTGCGAGACCCCTGGAATGATCGGGCTAATTTTTACTATTATTACCGCAGCTCAATCACCGGTTACTGCGACAATCTGAACAAAGCAGCCATCGTTTTCTTTTTGGAGAACAATACCAATCTCGGATCTTTAGCCGAACCCAATGGATATAATAACAGCGCCACAGGGTATGGCCGAATAATCTGCATATTTTAGCGCCATCCAAAACCTTACCTTTTAAGGCTAAAGTTAATAAATAATATTGACAAAAATATAGCTTTATGCTATATTTTTTAGTTATTGATCTTTAAAATTTTTATTAAACTAAATAACAATTTCTAAGCAACCAGGAGATATAAAAATGGAAACAACAACTCAGCATCAATCGTACCAAGAAGTTTATTTCAAAATTTACCGCCGGGCGACTAAGTTACCAGACAGCGCAGATTTAGCTGAGATCATCTCAGCCTTGGTAGACATGGAACAATGTCAGGAAGCCGCTGAAATGTTGTTTGGTTGCGAAGCAAGTAATTTAGTCGCAAACCAAATGGATTACAGCATCTTCCAAAGCTTTTGCTATGACGAAACCAGCGGGGAGCTGATAAAAAAAATAGCTCATAAACACGCCTGGTCCGATGATCCTCTCGCCAAAAAAGGCTTGGCAATCCAAGTTTATCCGGGAGAATTCTTAATCATCCCGGAACCATTAGACAGCGAGGTCTTGACGATGGTAAGTTAGGAAATAAAAGCCGTATAATTTAAATATACGGCTTTTTAATTGCCGGGGCTAAAATAATATTAAAAAATCGCCAGCTTATTTCCACTGGCGATTAAGACAAACCGTTAATCCGCTAATTAATCTGGAGAGCCAATCTTGGCGACTAATCGGGTTAAATATGAACTCAGCTTTTCTGAAACGGCTTTTACGCGAGCGGTATTCTCTTCATGCGAATGTACGCTCGTGCTGTCATTGGTCACAAAAGCCAAACCCAGCATCTCGGCTCCATAAAGCGAAATAATACAGGCCTCGGGGAGCATGCTCATGCCGACAACGCCGGCGCCGCTAGCGGTCAAGAAACGCTTATCATATTTGCGTCCTTCAAAAAATGGTCCGCGAAGCATAGCATATCCCGCTTTTTTCAGAGAAATGTCGCCTTTTTCTTGAAAAGCAATGTGTCTTAGCTCATCCGACAAAACGTCTTCCGGCGAACAAAATTCGCCGGCCCACAAAGGCATTTCAGGAGCGAAAACCGTAATAAATCCATCCAGTACGACGATATCTCCGACCTCAATATCATTATTGAGTTTACCGGCGGCGCAACTTACGATAAATTTCTTAACGCCAAGCTGACAGAGCATTTCTACCTGCAAACGGACCATCTTGGGCCATCCGCTAGCACAGGGGACTTCATTCATATGCAGGCGTCCATTTAAAACCGCTACTTGATGGCCCGCTAATTCGCCGCAAATAAGTTCACGAGCATGGCCGGGCAGGGAAGCAAGATCACTGAAGCCTGGTATGCTGCCAAAAGGCAGAGATAAGGCTTTATCAATGTTAATGGCGTCACCCCAGCCCGTTCCCAAAATAATGCCGATTTCTGGTTTATAGTGAGGATTAGTGGTATAAGCGGCTTTGATCCAATCGGCAGCCGCTTCGGCGCGATGCTTTCTTGATTCATTCATGGTTCTTTCTCCATTGGTGATTGTTTAAGAACAAAACTTTAATTGTTTATATTAATAAAAAAGGCAAACTATGTCAAACAATTTGCCTGATTAATACCGCTTTAAAACTTCCTGCCATCATGCACCTTGCGATGGATATCGCGTAATTGCTTATTGGTCACGTGGGTATAGATCTGGGTCGTGGCGATATTGCTATGTCCCAAGAACTCTTGGACGGTGCGCAGATCAACGCCCTGATTAAGTAGGTCAGTGGCAAAAGAATGGCGCAGGGTATGCGGCGTGGCCATCACCGGCAAACCGGAAATTTTAACGTATTTCTTGACGATGTCTTCGATGCTTTTGACCGTCAGGCGCCGGCTCTTGTCGGTCTTGGCTCCGCCCCGGCGATAATTGATGAACAGGGCGTCGTCCAGGTCCTTCCGCTCGGCTAGATAGCGCCGCAAGGCCTTGATGGCCCGGTTGGAGAAATAAACGGTCCTAATTTTGCCACCTTTGCCGATAATCGCTGTTTCAATGTCGGCCGTATCGTCTTTAATGCGCAATTGATCGCGGTTTAGGGCAGCGAGTTCTGCTACTCGCAGGCCGGTCGAAAATAAGGTCTCTAAAAGCGCCCGGTCGCGCAGGCCAATTATAGTTTTTTCTGATGGCGCAGTTAAAAGACGGGACAGCTGCTCCAATTTCAAAAATTTTATTTCTTTATCCGCCTTATCCTTGGCCAGCTTTACTTTTGAAGGCGGCAGGGAAGAGATGTCTTTTTCCACGAAGAATTCCAAAAGTGAGCGCAGAGCGATTAGATAGTAGTTCTGGGTAGTTTTCTTTAGGGCTTTCCTGGTCTTCGGGTCGATATGGCGCGACAAGTAGACTTTGTACTGCCAGATATGGTCCGGAGTCAGGGAAGATGGTTTCAGGCCTTCCTGGTGGGTTTCTTTGAGCCAGCCGAAGAACTTGCGCAAGAAGCGGGTATAGTTTTCCTGGGTCTTGGAAGAGAGGCCTTTTTCGACCTCGCAGAAATCCAGGTAATCGATCAGGTATTTGATTATCGGCTTATTCTTATCCATGTATTTAATTATAACATATTTTATCTTTAATGTTCTCCGGATATTTTTTATAAAAAATAGCAGGGGAGAGCTTCAAAAAGCCTTGTTTCTATTGGCTTTCCTGGTCAATAATACTTCGCATAATGTATATTAAGCGAAGTATTTTTTTAGATAAAAACAAGCCAATAAACAAAAACCATCGACATTATGCGAAGTAAAAATCTTCATCTAAATTATGGCATAATCGCCAATAAAAAGATAGTAAAATGTAACGAAGCCATGCGTGATTTCTGGTGCCTAATTTTAAGCCGCGCGGCTTCTAGCCGCGTGCTGCCGCAGGCGTCTTAAAATGCCCTCTATGCTATACAACCAACAAAGAGCGACGACGACCGAACTGTGTCTGACCGAAAGCTCAAATGGCAATTTTTGCGCCGAAAAGCAAATAAATACCATTATTACTTATGACTGGTTTGGAACGGTGTATCTGATCGGAAAAATCATTCTTGGAATAATCACGGTATACGCAATCGCGAACTACCGAAAAAGAAAAATATGGAGCAGCCGTCAGGTTTGATTTTAATAATACTGATGATCGAGGCCCTCCGTTGGGCCGGCGACCGTCTAACAGCAACCATATGGAAATGACCTTATTATTCCAAGACTGGTGGACTTTTGAAACCCTTATGGTCGGACTAGGGCTTCTAATCCGATGGATACCTTAAAGTTAAAAAATTTTTTAATAAAATTTTTCTAGAAAGGAGGTGAAGCATGAAAATATTGAAAAAGTACGCGGCAAAGGTGGCTTTCAGCCTAGGACTTTTCGGCTTAGGTTTTGCCATTTTGGGCCAGAAGGCCCTCGCAGCCGCGGACGCTGATTACATAGCGGCCTTAGCAACAGGAACTTTGGCAATAAACGACAACACTCCAGCAACGATGTCGTTTTTGGCAACCACCTGGGGCAAGGCGCTGCTTATCGGCTTAACGATCGCCGCTCTGACTTGGGCCTACATCAAGATAAGGGGCGCGATCACCGGCGGCCGGCGGCGCAGATAGGTTCAGTGGGGGACGCCCCACTTCCCTATTTTAAAAATTGACGGTTCTCGTCTGCTGAACATAAGCCCTGCCGGGGGATAAAGACGGAGGTGCTTTTCCTCTGCCCCATGGACGGCATTTCAGCAGACGAGAGCCTGCTCCACTAGCTTCGCTCAATTTTTAAAAAACGCTTCGCTTCCCTATATAGCGAATATGAAACAAAAACAAATTTGCTTAAACTGCCGAAATATAGAAGACAAAGAGATAAAACTCTGGCCGCCGACACCGGGAAAACTGGAAATCATTTGCTCTAATTGCGGCGGCGGAATGGTGGCAATAGACTGGCTTTTAAAAATTTACGGCGAAAGCAAACAAAAATAAATGCCTGCGGCACACGCCTGCGGCGCAAAAATTATGAAAATTTGGATAGAACTAACGCCGCTAACAGCAATAGGGGTAATAATGACTATTTTGTTGAATACTCTTTCGAGCTACACACCAAATTGGTGGGCCTATATTATAATTTTTTGTTTAATTTTTAGAATTGAAGGCAAAAAAATTTTATGAAAAAAAAAGAATTCGAAAAATACGCCGAGGACTATATGGAAAGCCAGCACCCGACGAGAGCTTATGATTACCAGGGCAAAAAAATGACCTGGAAAAGAGCGGCTATCTACACCCTATTCGATAGCTTTTTCATCGGTTTTAAATGGGCGGTTTTTCTAGGAGTTTTTTTTGCTTGGTGGACGATTTTTAATGAAAAAATAATGATCAATTTTGCTCAAAATCTGTGCCAATATCTAAGATAAAAAATTTATGGACTGGTCTAGCTTCTGGTGGGGTTTTGGCGGCGGCTTTGCTCTTTGGGTTATTATTGGCCTTATCCTCGCCTCGTTCAGCTCTGGCGGCTGACGAGGTGTCTATTGAACAGACTTTTAGTGATGCGGACGAAATGCTTTTTAACGCTTCGGGAAACACTTTAAAATACCAGTCCTTTACGGCCAGCTCAACGAATGTGTCAATGGTGTCGCTAAACATACTAGGCGTGCACGGGCCGAATACTTTTAGCGTCGAACTTTGCGAAATAAGCAGCTTAACCTCATTAAGCTGCACAGACACGCCGCAAGAAAGCGCGGGCCGGGACTATACGGACTTCTCAACCACTGGCTGGTACGATTTTGACTTCTCAACCCCCTACCCTACCACGGCCGGCCATTATTATCTGATAAAAGTAAAAGAAACGGACGCGGACGCAACTGGTATGAACATTAGAGCCAGCAACTACGACGGGGACAAATACGCCGACGGCCGGCTCTATTATGAGGGCTACGGCTGGACGCTCACCAATCGAGATTTCGCTTTTAAGGTCTACACGGATCCGGCCGCCGGCGGAACGACGCTCGCGATAACTTCCCAAAGCTTCGACTCAATCAGCCAAATTTTGACGCTAAGCGGAACCTGCGCCCAATACGGCTCCGGCTACTACCAAATGACGATCAGCTCCGCGACTTCGACCGGGATCGATCCTTTGGGGCCCTGGCGCGGCGGCTTGGTCGACTGCCACGCTTCAAGCAGCCCAAACTTCACGGCGATATACAACGGGTCGGGGTTAATCGGAACAACGACGATATATATTGACGACAGTTTCTACCACCCGACCAGCTCACCGAACGTCGCGAGCGTGGACCAAAATTTCTCGCCAGCCACCACGACGGACTGGGAATTCAGCGTCGGGTATATGTCAGAAGACGATCCAGCCGGCACGGCACACCGGATAGCCTGCACAGACGCTGAGTGGGCGGAAACGGACTGGTGGACTGAAATAAAATGCAATTCCGTTTTCACCTGGTACAAAATCTATTTTGGATTAAGGGACCAAGTGAAATCGGGCATAGGTGGACTGATTAATTCGACAAAAATCATCTTCCCTTTCTCGCTGGCTACGAGGATAAACCAATGCTGGACCGACTCGGCGACGGCGACAATACCGTCAACTCTTTCTTGGTTGGCCGGGGATGAAGGCGGCGACGTGAAACTGACCATGCCGGCCTCCTGGACAAGCACCACGACCACGATCACCCTTTGGGGACCCGGGCTGGCGGCCGGCAACGAAGACGTTGAGGACGTTTTTGAAAATATAAGAGGATTGTCGCCGTACGTCATGGCTACCTTGTCGCTGATAGGGATTATAATTTTTAGCTGGAAAGTGTCCCACCAAAAAGACTGATATGTTCAACACTTTAAAACAAGTCGTAATGGCGGGAATAATACTGGGGGGCCTGGCGATCTTGGGAACCACGGTGAACTACCTGCTGACGCCGATCTGGACGATCATGACGGTGGCTTTGGCTTTGGCGCGGCGGCTGCTTATGCTCTCGAATTTTATTTGGGATATAAACGGCGCCTTCGGGCTGTATTTTTGGATCGGAATAGACCTGGGACTGCTGGTGGCTTGGTACGCCTACAAAGCCTACCTGTTTGTCGCCAGTTTTTTTAGAAATTAGTATGTGGTACTTAATCGCTTTCATCTTCGGCGTATTTTGCGGCCTAGGGGCTAAATTCTGGGCGGATTGGTACGTGGAATGGAAGGCCGAGCAAAAGGACCTACGGGACCGGATGGAACGCTGGGTGAGACATTTGGACGCCTTAGAGGAAATCAAAAAAAGAGAGCTACCGCCGGCAGCAACGCCTGTGAGCGGCCGTGAGGGCCGAACAGGCGTTCCGGCGGCGACGAAAATTTAACAAAGAGCTGCCAGCCCGAAGGACGGCGGCCAGAAACGACCCAAATCCCGTCGCGCGGGCTGGCAAATCGCTCCGAAGGACGGCGGCCAGAAACGACCCAAATCCCGTCGCGCGGAGCGAAAAAATATGATAGAAGGATCAACATTTTCAATAAGACTGGGGCTACCGGGATCGGGCAAAAGCCTCGGACTGGTAGAAGAAGACCTGCTGCCGCATTTGCTCGACGGACAGGAAGTCTGGTGCAACTTCTGGATCAACTGGAAGGGACCGAACCTCCATTTTTTCACGGCCGAAGAGTTTGAGGAGCTGGCGCCGACGCTGCGGAACTGCGTGCTGGTCATGGACGAAATCGGACAAGTAATGGAACCCCGGGCCTGGGAACAGGAAAGCGGCAATATCAGACGGTTCTTCCAGCTCCACCGACACCACCACGTCGACATCTACGGAACGACGCAGGATATCAGCCTGGTGGCGAAATCAGCTTGGATAGTGGTCGACGAATGGATACTGTGTGAAAAAATCGAGGCCGGAATAATGGAGTGGATCGGAAAAATAATAAAAAAAGACTTCCTAAGGATCAGCTACCAGCAAATGACGTACCAAGAACTGAAAAAACTGTCATATGGCTGGGAATTAGGGGAAGGAATTGAAGGGGATTTCAAACAGGTAGGAGGAAAAAGAAGGATAAAGTGGTACCAAAAAGAGAAGTTAATACACAAGGAATTGAACGAAAAAAAAATAGAATTAGAGCATAAATTCTGTGAAAAATGCGCGGGAAGACAGGAAGGGGAAAAACACTGCCCGAAGCATAAGGAAGAAATATTAAAAACGATACCTAGCGGGATGTACGACTCGGACTACGATCTGGAAATCAAGGAACAGGAAATCAAGTGGATACCCTACAAAAAAACGGAAGTATTGAAACCGTACCGGGGAGCGATAAGCGAAAACCAATTGAAAAACAGACCGAAGAACACATAGACACCGTTAGAAACATGGACGCCGGGACTCTGCGGCTAAGGCTGACGATATCCCGGCGGACTGGAAAAATCTAAATCACTAACGTGATTATAAACTGCAAAAAACCGGGCCTTGGGAAAGAGCCTAGGTTTTTTGTATTTAAAAAAAATCGGCCCGAGCAAAAATCGGCCGATTTTCAGGGGTTGACTTTTGAGAGCTAAAACGCTAGACTAAAAGTATCCATGAAACATCAGCAACTATTGACAAAAATCTTAAATCGTGTTATATGGTTTTAAAACAAGGTTCTGATCAAACCACAGAAAAATCCGCTTCCGGCTCGCGCCGGAAACGCGGATTTTTTAGCGCTTTAAAAATCATAAGAAAATCAAATCAAATTTTTAAAATTTTCAGTTCCCTACCCCACGAGAACGAAACAGAAAGTCGAAAAGTGTTTAAAAGTGTATATTAATACACCTATTAATAGACTAAATAAAGGGGGGTGCCTAAGAACCCCCTATAGGCCAGGTCGGCCGGATCAGCTGATTACCAGGCCCATGATGTAAATCTGCGGCTGGAACATCAATATGACCTTGCAGATCAACAAGAAGATCCCGATAACAGTCATAGCGGCGATGACGACCGCCAGACCGAATAAAAATTTAAAGACTCCTTCCATATGAATATTTATTTAAAATCCGGATAGATAAAGATCCGGCCGCCGAAACGCAGGTCAATATAATTCGTCCTACTGAAATTATCCTTTATTTTTTCCTTTTTGACAAGCAGTAATAACTGGATTTGCTTGGCTGCTGTATCCTTGACATTAAAATAAACTTGTGGTCCATTTGCGAATTTAACTTTGACGGTATTCAATTCCTGATCGATGATAAAACGCTCAACCGGTAATTCCGGATAGGTCGTCAGGTTCTGGTGCAAATCCATGATAAAATCCAGATAGTCGCGGCTAATATTGATCTTATCCTTAGGGCCGAGCAGAGTGCCGGGATTCTGGTTCTCCAGGATGAAATATTTTTTCCGGTCCGCCTCCTGGACAGCCGGTTCCCTGATCAGGTAAGCATCAGCCGAGGCATAAGACAGCAGATTCCCTTCCTGAAAAATAAAGGCATAGGGGCGTTCGCTGACTTTGATCTCCAAGGCGCGCGGCCAAGCCTGATTGATTTCTACGCCGGAAAAATTATAGTCGGCTAGGATCGCGGCCGTCGCGCTGGCCCGGTCGAATAAAAAAATATTATCCTGCTTGAAGAACAACCAACGCGAATTAGCGGCCTGCCGCCAGACAATCTTTTCCAGCTCCGAGCTTGGCACCCGGCTCAAGCCGCTGATGCGGATCTCGGCCAATCGCCAAAACGGCGCCGCCAATACGAACCAGATCAAGCCGATGACTAATACCGCGCCGCCGGGGACCAGCCAACGCCACAACCGCCGGCCCTTCCCTTCCGGCCGATGATGAAAAAAGGGGTTGCGCAGGTTCTTGCGCTGATAGTCTTTTTTTACTTTACGAAAATTTGACCTCTGCCACATGACGAATTGATAATTTAAACTATTTTTTTTCTAATATTAGCCTGAAATTTAACTAAAAATTCATAAGGTATCATCTGGGCGATCCGGGCCAGATTAATGAGCGAGTTTTCATCGGACGGATTGGCGGAAACGATTTGGACCGGATCGCCGACCGCTATTTCATGCCGGCCGCAATCCAGACAAGTCAAATTCATGCAAACCGGTCCGGCAACCTGAGCCTGGAAACGGCCGGTCTTGGTCTGCACCATGAATTTGGCCCGGTTAGATAAACGCCGATCCAACCCTTCGAAATAACCAAAGGGGATGACGCCGATCCGGGAATCAGCGGCCGCTCGGAAAGTTTCATTATAAGAGACGCTGGAACCGGCTTTAACCTCTTGCCGGGCAATGATCTGAGAATAGACTTCCAGGGCGGGCCGCAATCCGGCCGCCAGCTCTTCCCGGCCCGCCTGGCCGGCAAAAGGGCTGTAGCCGTAAAAAGCCAGGCCGGGGCGGAAGGCCGTGAGCCAATCATGCTGCTGGGTAAAAATAGCCGCGGAGTTGCCCAGATGGATCCAGCACGGAGCATAGCCGGCCGACCGTAAAATGGATAAGCCTTGCTGGAAACTCGCCGCTTGACGCTGATTCAGTTCCGAATCTTGTTCGGCGGCGGCCAGATGCGAACAAAAACCGTTTACTTGAACCTGATCTAAATAAGTCTTATTCTCCCGGATAAACCTGGCTAAATCAGCTATTCCCTCCCGATTCATGCCGCTATTGAAGAATAAGTGGATGCGCGCCTTCCGGCCGTAGCGAGACAGAGATTTCAAAGTCTCAGGATTATAAACGACGAATTCCGTCTGTTCCAAGCGAGCGTAGCGATAAGCGGCCGGCGGCATCTCGCCTAAAATCAGCGCCGAACCGTGGAAATGACGGTACACGATTTGCGCCTCCGGATAGGAATCGACGACGACAAGCGGCGGCTTGACGGCATTGAGGACTAGGCAAACTTCTTTCAAGCCGTGTCCATAAGCGTTCGATTTCAGGACCGGAAACAAAGCGGCCTGCGGCTGCCGGCCGGACAGATAAAGATAATTGTCCAAAAGCCGCTGACGATTGATTTCCAGACGATTTAAAGTCTCATATTTCGGCTTTAAGCGATTACGCAGAGCTTCTAGCATATCAAGGCTGGGCGACTGTTCCCTGGCCGGAATTAAAGCGATCGCCGGCCAAATCAGTATCCAGGGCCGACAAGCGGCCGCTGGATTCCTCGCCGGTCAAGGTGTCTATCCCATAATAACGAATGTCGGATAAAAGCGGTAAGATCCGGCCGGCCTGGTCCGCGGTCGGAATCAGCTGAACTTCGAAACCCAGGTGCTCGATGCTGTCGCCGCCTTTAATCTCCGGCACCCGCCAGATAATCTGCCGCGAAGAGGTGCTATAGTTGAAATCACCGGCTACGAGCGAACGGCCGGTCGCCAATTCCACTCCCTGGGGCAAACGCGCGCTGAAGACCAGATTCTTAAAATCGCCCGCGCTGGATGCTTCCCAAAAAATCCAATAGTTGGTCGGGATGCCGACTAAGGGCGGCACCGGCCCGATGCCCAGCTGGTCGCCCTGCGGACTAGTGTAATAAGCCACCGCCTTAGCCGTCAGCTCGGCCGCGACTTTCAGGGCAGACAGGTTCTTCGTCTCTTTCAGCACCTGGCCAGCCAAGACATATTGGCTTTGGGCTTGCCAGCCGATAACCCGGACTTGGGTTTTCTGATTGAAGTAAACCAATAACAGCACTTCTCCGCTCTCGCCCGCCCGGATCCGATCCAGGATGGCGCTTCGGCCGCTGATGGTCAGGCGGCCGCTATCGTCGGCGCTCTTGAGCTGGCTGACCGTAAAATTAGCATCCGTCGTCGAAAAATCCAGATTAACGTCATTAATCGCCGTCGAGCCGTTATTCTTGAAAGCCACTCTGACTAAGACGCCGTTCTTGGCTTTGATCAGCGGAGCGGCCACCACATAATCCAATTCCAAGGGCGGATTATTCAAATCGACCGTCGGCGGCGAGTAGATACCGAATCCGGGAAGATCCGGCCGGTAAAAGTAGAGGCCGGCCACCGCGGCCAGCAGGATAATCATCACCAGGAACAAGGATAAGTCTAAAATCAGATGCCAATGGCTTTTCAAATAATAGCGCTCCCAGCGGCGCCGGAAATAACGATTGATGATTTTAAACATATGTTTTAAGCTTAATAGAAATTTTTCAATCCGGCCAAAATCTCACTGCGGTCGTCGCCGTTAACGTCGCTGACGCTGACTTTGATGCCGCCGTGGTATTTCTGGTCGTAGGCGAAAAAGCTCTTGAGCGCCCGGCCCTGGCTGTCGAAAATGCGAATCTGCGGACCGCCACCGCCCATCGGCGCAGTCACTATTTCCTCGCGGCCGTCGCCAATCAAGTCGCCGACGGCAACGTTGACGCCGCCGCGGAAATTAGGGTCATAGGCTAGAAAACTGTTTTTTAAGCGGCCGCCCAAAGTAAAAACCTTTACCCGCGCTTCCGTGCCGGCACCGGGCCCGGTCACGATTTCCAAGTCGCCGTCGCCGTCCACGTCCCCTAAAGCAACGTTGACGCCGCCGCGCAAACGTTGATCATAAGCGAAGAAACTGCCTTCTAATTTGCCGCCGGGCGAAAATACGCGCACCTGTGGTCCGCCGCCCGGGCCGGCGCCGGTAACAACCTTATTGAAATAACCGTCGTCCAGCTTGGCCGCCAGGCTGAGCTGCTTCCGATACAGTTTATCATAAGGATAAAAAGCGGCGATCCGCTGGCCGTTCTTATATAAGCTGACCTGGCCGCTGGCGGCGCTCAGATTGATATCCACTTCCCCGTCCTGGCTGCCGGACGCGATAATGACTTCCGCTTCGCCGGGGAAAGCGCTGGCATAGGAAAAAAAGCCGTTCTGAACCGAGGCGCCGCTCGCATCATAGACCCGGAAGAAATAGCCGTTGGTAAACGGCGCGTTCTTGATCAAGGTACTCCGCTTCAGTAAGATTATGCCGTCCTGCGGCGCCAGAGAAATATAATTGATTTTCTGCCCGCTATTGGTACCGGGGTCTTGGCTGCCTCTGAGTTTTTCCAATTCTTCCTTATTAAAAACATAGGTCTGTTTCTGATCGGTAGAATTGACCAAGGCTAAGCCGTTCTTGAAATCGCGGCGCCACAGGCCGGGTCGCAGGGCCGGGCTGGAATTGGCCAGGAGATTATACGGACCGGACTGCGCCGGACCGAGTTTGACTCCGTATTCGTCATACCACCAGGTCTGGCCGTGATTGGTGACGTCATAATCATAGCTGTAAAAACCATCGCCCAACAACGTGCTGGCTAGGCCGTAGCGGACGCGCCGGTAATTGGCCTGATTCTTGTCATAGATATTGATCACCGAAATCGGCGGCACTAAATTCAATTTCGGCAATTTCAGATAAGTTTGCATAGAGCCGGTCCAGGTGCCGCCATTCTCCCAAAAGGACGGAAAACTTTCCAGCATCATGCCGTTAAGGAGCGACTGGTAGCCGTCATAGACGCGGCCGTTGCCGACGATGATGAAATCGCCGCCCGAGAGCGCCCGGGTATTGGCCAGCATCTTCTTGAAGCCGCCGGCCCAGAGCTCATCTGCGGCCGCCCGGCTGTCGGCGACGCCGTCATTATTAAGGTCCAGGGATCCGGAATTTATCCAGCTGACATCGCCCCAGGTATTATCATAAAATACGCCGTCCCAAAGACCGCTGGCCTGCAATTTCGTCGTTACGAAACGCGGCAGATAATCATAGAAACGCTGGCCGGAGGCATCCGGCCGCGCGCCGTCCGTCAGATTCAACATCGAGGTATAAGGCCAATTGGAAACCTTATGGCCGGAGGCATCCCTTAGCCACCAGCCGTCATAAATGCCCCGGTTCAGCTCTTGCCGCAGATAAGCCTGATTGTAATTATCCACATCGTCCAAAATTTCCTGCGAAGTCAGATAAGCCAAGATGATCACCTGGGGATTCAAAGCGCGGATTTCCCGGATCTGATCAGGGCTGTTTTCCTGCGTTTCCATATCCAGAATAAGCAAGTCCCATTTCGCCAGCTCCTTGGCCTCGGCCGGGCTGATCTCCCATTTCAGGAAATAATTGGCCAAACGCGGATAAGTATTCTTTAAAACAGCCGCCCGCGCCAAGGGCGGCCAGAACAGCAGGACGGCAAAAATGGCTAAGACAGTCTTCTTCATGGCTTATGGCTTGGGTTTAATCACTTTCAGGCCGAGGGGCAAATAACGGCGCAGGATCTTCGGAATAACCACCGAGCCGTCGGCCTGCTGATTCTGCTCCAGAATAGCCGGCACGAGGCGGCTGGTCGCCAGGCCGGAAGCATTCAAAGTGTGGACGAATTCGTTCTTGCCGGTCAGGGGCTGCTTATAGCGGACCTGTCCCCGCCGAGCTTGGTAATCCAGAGCATTGGAGATGCTGCTGACTTCCTTATAAATATTCATGGAGGGGATGAACACTTCCAAGTCGTAAGTCTTGGCCATGGCCGCGCTGCAATCTCCGGCCGCCAGCTTGGAAACCTGGAAATGCAACTCCAGGCCTTCAACCAGTTTCTTGGCGTGCTTAACCAGCTCGGCGAACATCTCCCAGGATTTTTCCGGCTCGGAAAAAATGAACATTTCGATCTTATTGAATTGATGCCCCCGGATCATGCCCCGCTCTTCCTGGCGGTAGCTGCCCGCTTCCCGGCGGAAACAAGCCGAATAAGCGAAATATTTGAGCGGCAATTCTTCGAACGGCAGGATTTCCTCGCGATGGTAATTGCCCAGCATCATCTCGCTGGTCGCGTTCAGGCATAACCCGTCCTGCGTCCAAAATAAATCCTCCCGGAATTTCGGCAGATGGCCGGAAGTATAGGCTGATTTTTCCGTCAGCAAAAACGGCGGGATTAAAAACTGATAGTCGTTCTGGGTATGAAAATCGATGAAATATGACAGGAGCGCCCATTCCAGCAAAGCGCCCGCCCCTTTATAGCACCAGAAACCGCTGCCGGCGATCTTGACGGCGCGTTCATAATCGATGATATCCAGCGACTTGGCCAGTTCCATGTGGTCTTTGGGCGTAAAGTTGAATTTCGGAGCCTTGCCATAAGTATAGATCACTTCGTTATTCTCCTTGCCGCCGGCCACCACGTCCGCCGCCGGCAGATTGGGCAGTTCGGCCAAGCGCGCGTTCAAATCGCGTTCTACCTCACTCAGCTCCGCTTCCCGCTCCTTGATTTCGTCGCCGATCTTTTTCATCTTCGCGATTATTTCCGGCGAGGGCTTGGTTTTCGAATGAGCGTTGCGTTCGGCCTGCAGGGACTCTAAAGAGGCGCTGATCGCCCGCCGCTGATCATCCAGTTTGATGATGGTTTCCAAGTCCAGCTTTTCCGCCGGCAGCCTTTTCAATAATCCTCCCCGGACGGCCGCGATATTATTACGGATCAATTTGATGTCCAGCATATTTTTAACTGATTATTTCTCCGCCAAAAGTCTTGAGGAGGTCGGCCATCAAACCCTTAGTCGTCTCGCCGCCGGGCGGCGCGACCGTACCGGGCGCGGCTGGGGCGGCATTATCCGCCGGCGCCGGCGCTCCCGCCTGATCGGCCGCTGCTTCCGACCGCGGCAAAGCCAAGCTCTCGTCGATAGTCGATTCCCAGACCAAACCGCTGCCAAAAACTTCCGTCAAGGTGTTTTCGACGATGCTGTTGATATTAGGATCATTGATGCGGTCGCGGTGGAATTTATATTTGAAAATCAAGTTCAAACGGCCATCGGCGTTCGCCCGCGGTTCACAGTTCTGCAACACGAAAGACAAGGAATGGTTATATTTCTTGATTTTTACCAGAAATTCCGGCCATTTAGCCGCCAGCTCGTCCGCCGCCAGAGGCTTAGCCTTGGCTCGGGTCGTTCCGGACGGAGTAACCGAAGCCGCCGGACGGCCGGGATTGGCGGCTTTGGCCGGAATATTGGGCGGCGGATTAAATTCCGAAGCCGGATTAACCAAGGCGGGCGCCGGCGCGAAACACAGCTCGCCGACCGCCAGCTCCAGCGGCAGCTGCGGAATCAACTGGCTTTTATGGTCATTAGCGGCCTCCAAAAAACGGCGGGTAAACGAGAAAAGCTGCTCCCAATTGAAATTGGCAGACACTTGGAGCAGACGTTTCTCCAGACTTTCCCCCAAATCTAAGCCTAAGCTGTCGGCGAGTTCCGGATTAAGCTTGTCCAACATTATCCGACGCAGCAAACCGATGATTTCATTGGTAAAAACCTTGACGTTGACACCGCTTTCCGCCAGATTATTGATGAGTTCGACGGCTTTCGCCGCGTCCTTTTTGCTAAGATAATCCAGCAGGCTGATGGCTTCGTGGCTGTTATAATGCGGAATGACCAGTTCGGCCTGTTCGCTCGTGATCTTCTGGTCGCCGAGAGAAAAAATCTGGCCCAAGAGGCTTTCGGCGTCGCGCAAATGGCCGCCGGAACGCCGGGCGACCGCTTCTAAAACCGCGGTGTCCACCTCCACTTTCTCGCGGCTGGCGATATAAGCCAGCTTCTTGACGATTTCTTTCACGCTGATCCGCTTGAAATCATAGCGTTCACAGCGGGAAACCACAGTCGTCGGCACTTTCTGGACTTCCGTCGTGCAGAGGATGAAGATCACGTAAGCCGGCGGCTCTTCGATGATTTTCAATAAGGCGTTGAAGGCGGAAATGGACAGCATATGGACCTCATCGATGATGAAGACCTTGAATTTAGCGCTAGTCGGCGCTACGCGGGAAAAAGCGATAATGTTTTCCCGGACATTGTCCACGCCGGTATTGGACGCCGCGTCGATTTCGCTGACCTCCAGGTTATGGCCGGCCGTGATGCTGCGGCAACTGGCACAATCATTGCAAGGCTCGTATGCGCCCGCGCCGCGGCGTTCGCAATTGACTGCCTTAGCCAGAATCCGGGCGACCGTGGTCTTGCCGATAGCGCGCGGACCGCAAAACAAATAGGCGCTGGCCGGCCGGCCGCCGGCTACTTCGTTCTGCAGGGCGATCTTGACGTGATTCTGGCCGAGCACCTCGGAAAAGTTTTGGGGGCGGTAATCGCGATATAAAGTGGACATAGATAATAACGGGAATTTAAGTTTGGCTGAATTAAAATTTAAATGGCCGACTTGACGCGGCGAGTGATTTCCGCTTCTACCAGGCGGACATTCTGGCCGTATTTCAAGCGGCTGAGCGCCCGGATCTTATCGGCCATGCCCGGCTGTTTGACGCCTAATATCGGCCAAATCGTCTTCAGGGAGAATGGCCGGGTAGCGCTGTTATCTACCAGCAGTTTAATATAGGCCGTACCTTTGTCAATATTCACCAGATCATATTGGTTGAACACGGGCGCGAATTCCTTAACCAGGAATTCCGCGTCTTCGGAGCCGATCTTGAAGCTGACCATAGTCCCGACGTTCCCGAAAACGGCATCTTTGATCTCTGTGTTCTGTCCTTTGGCCAGCTGGCCGATATACTGATGGGCGATAATCAGACTAAGCGCGTACTTTCTGGCCTCCGACAATATCTGACAGATAGAGTTGGTGGTAAAATTCTGAAATTCATCGATATAAAGATAGAAATCTTTGCGTTCAGAGGCCGGCAGATCGGTCCGGGACAAAGCGGCCATCAGGATCTTACCGACCAGGATCATGCCTAAAAGATAAGCGTTCATTTCGCCGACCAGGCCTTTAGGCAGATCGATCAGCAGGATTTTTTGCTGATCCATGACTTCGCGCAAATTGAAAGCGCTATGTTGCTGTCCGATAATCGGCCGCATCATGTCATTGGAAATGAAGGAGGTCAGTTTGGAGGTGATATAGGGAACGATATTGGCCAGGGCCGCTTCCCCGCCCGCTTTTTCCGCCTCTTTCTTCCAGAAGTCGACGACCGTCTGGTTCTTGCAACGGCTCAGCTTCAAGCGGCGGAACTCTTCGTCCGCCAAGACTTTCGGAATTTCCATCAAGGTCGAGCCGCTTTCCGGGTCGTCCATGATGAGCAGCATGGCATTGCGCATATACTGTTCGAACATGGGACCGCCGGTAGCTTTAAGGTCGTATAGCTTATCGAAGATGCCGATCATCTCGTTAATAACGAAACTCTTCTGCTCCGGATAGCGCGGATCGTACTCCAATAAATTCAGGGCTAACGGCCGTTCCAGGTCGCCGGGAGAAAAGATGATTACGTCTTCGGCGCGTTCCGGCGGCACGCGGTCCAGAATATCCGTTATCAGGTCGCCGTGCGGATCAAGCACGCAAACACCTTCGCCGTTTAAAACATCCTGGATAGCCATATTGGCCAGGAGCACGGATTTGCCGGTACCGGATTTACCGATGATATAGGTGTGGCGCCGCCGGTCATCGCGCTTCATGCGAATTTCCTTTTTAACGCCGCGATAGACGTTTTCGCCCAGGGAAATCCCTTCCTGCGGCAACGTAGCGGGGGCCGGCGCGATCTTGGCCGTCAGCCAATTGATATTCGGAGTCTCGGTGCTGCTCAAAGGCAGATGGAAGAGGCTGGCCAGTTCTTCGCTGTTCAGCAGGAAACCGGTGCTGGCCCGAAAATAGCGATAAATGAAATCTTTGACTACCTGTTCCGAATTATTCTTGCGCGGCCGGGAAAAAACATTGCCATAGCTGAAATTATTATACTCCATGAAAGCGCTGCCGACATTTTCCAAATAAACATTAGCTTGTTCCTTGGTCTTCGCGCAGGCGATGACGCGGATGTTCACGTCTAGGCCAGCCTTCAGGTTCTTCTCTTCGATCGCTTTCACGATCTCCTCTTCTATCGCCGACAGCCGCTTGGGCGGCAGCGGATTGTTCGGATTCGTTTTTTCCTTTTTGCTTAATTGCATGAAATCGCCGGCCCAGCTCAGCATTTCCCATAATGGGCTGGCAACCTTCAAGCCTTCTTTAACCGAGTTTTTCTGATGAATTTTCGTCACCACCCGCCTGGCCCGGGCATGCCAAAAACTGCGGGCGCTCCTGACCGTATACTGGATGGCCAGGCTCTCTTCCTTGTCCAGTTTGGAAAGGATATTGATCAAGGAATTCAAAGGATCGACCTCGATCTTCTGATAGGTCTTGATGGGAAAAATAAAGCTCTTGCTGGTCCGCAGATAAGCGGCGGCGATCTGCCCTTTCAGGCTGAAAGCGTTATAATCCTGGACTTCCTCAATCACCGCTTCCGGATAATGGGCGTGGATCTGCTGCTCCAGATAGCGGGCGCCGCTCGGCGGCGTTACGGCATAGAAAGAGATGCGGTTATGGCTGGCGACTATTTCCAGAGAAAACTGGTCGCTCCGGCCCAGCAGCCAGGCCTTAAAGCCCTTCTGGGCCGGCAAGCCGCCGATGGCCGCGAACAAGGTTTCGCCCTTGGCGATCTCTTCTTTCATTTTCTGGACCGTATCCGGATTCTTTTGATCCTCCGGCTTATCCTTCGGCAGGCGGATCAAGAAAACCTGATGCGGCAGATAGCGCCGTCCGGACAGGAACAAGCGAAGTAAGTTCAAAATCAACAGGATCAGAAATACAGCCCCGATTGAGCCGGCCAGATAGGGGAAATAGTCGCCGAAATTTATAGTTATTTCCGTCATAGGCTAAACCTTATCCTTGATCCTCAGGATCCTATCCGCCTTGATCTTGGCCTCTTGTTCCAAGAATAATTTATTGACGCCGGGAATCATCTGCAGCCAGGCTTTGATCAGAGCGATAATCTTATTGACCTTCACCTTGGTTTGATTGAGCAGCTGGTTTATTTTAACGACTGTTTCTTCGCCTTTCCGCTGGAAGGCCTGCTGCTCCTGGGCGCTCATTTTCAAAAAGACTTCATTCAAGCCCTCGGACAGGATGCTGTCGATCGCCGCCGCCCGCTGTTGCTGAAAATTCTGCGCTAAAGAAACGCCGCCGCCGGCCATAGGCGTCCGGTCGATAGTCGGCGCCACTGACCGCGGCCGATCAGGGTTCTGGTGCGGGCGTTCCGCGCGATGCCCTGAGTCGGCCGGACGTTCCGGTTGCGGAGCCGGTTTTTCCGGAGCTTTTTCAATTGGCGGCTGTTCTAAGATTTTTTCCACGGCCATAAATTTCTATTTGCCGAATGTGGCATGAATTATTCCTCGATGCTAATCGCGCCGACCGGACAATTCTCAATCATTTTTTTGGCGCAATCAGTCACTTTATCGTCAACTACTTCCGACTTGCCGCTCAGGTTCATCTGGAAACTCTCCGGACAAGTGCCGGCGCATAAGCCACAACCAATACAGGTGTCTTGATCCACTTTTAATCTTGGCATAATTTTTTACTTATTTTTTTATTATTTTTTACCTGATTTTTGATAATCTTATTATAACATATCCTATAAAAATTAAAACTGCCTAAAATATTATTTTTTACTGAATAATCTAGCTAATAATAGGCCTATTTGACAATTACCCCTCCCTTTGTTATATTTATCTAGTAAAAATAACTTAATTAGCTAAACCTACCTCTATGGCACATAAGAAAGCCGCCGGGTCAACTTCCTTGGGCCGCGAATCAGAAAGCAAGCGTCTGGGCGTCAAGCTGACCGATGGCGAATGGGCGAAAACCGGCGCAATCATCATCCGGCAACGCGGCACCAAATATCATCCCGGCGTAAACGTCAAAAAAGGCGGCGACGACACCTTGTTCGCTTTAAAGAGCGGCATCGTTAAATTCTCCACCAAGAAACTGAGGAAATACGACAATTCCCTCAAGACCTGCAAGGTCGTGAACGTTGTTATCCCGGTCGCCAAGAAGGCGGCGGTAAAGACTGCCAAATAAGCATTGTTGGAATACAAAAAATAACCTCGGCTAAGAGGTTATTTTTTTATTATATCCAGCTAAATATAAAAACCTGGGGTAAGAATTATTCTTCTTGATCCCCAGGCATAAAACCAGAAGTTTACTGAAACTTAAAAATCATCACTTTCCCCGTCATCATGATAACAGGTAATAATAAAAATAAAAACCCGCTCCAAAATGAAGCGGGGACAAACGTGTTATTTTCTAATCTTTGATACTTTAATTTTTTGTTGTTCCCGTATAATAGCGAGTGCCATTTGGCCTCGCGACAATATAGAAATGAGTTTTTCCGGGATCATACATACCTACATAAGCACGTACAACGATATTATCTTGAATTATTTTGGGATCGCTATAACATTGATAAGAAAAATCTAGGGGCGCAGAAGATATTTTATCGCCGTTTACAGTCAACTGGATAATATACGTTTGGTTTCCAATTACATCGGGCGTTTGTACTCTGCGCATCTCGACATTAAAGTTATCCGATTTACCGCAGAATAAATAAGTTTGTGCTCCCGCTCCGAAAGTATCAGATTGTTTCTCTTTAGGAAGGATGTTTTCCATAAATTTGGTCTTTTCCCAGACTTTGTCAATTTCTTTGACGCCGAGTTTTGACGGTAGAGATGATTTTTTTACCGCCAAGAATGAAACTTTCGAACCAGGCATACTATTGTCCCAGAAGTTAAACTTTTTTTCTTCCGCTCGAAATAATCCACGGGATAAACCAGGATAATAAACATCTTCAAGCGACGAATGATAACGCTGGTGAACGCCTTTTTCATCTGTCCAGAAATGAGTAGTATCCTGTATTTCCGTACCCATTGCAATCATGCTAGCCTGCGATTGTTCCAAAAATCCAGAGTAGTGCGCGTTAGCAACCGCAATAAGAGTTTGGAAATCGGCTGGTTCGTACCCCTCGTCATCCATGACTTTTTGAACCAATTTGTAATTAATTGGCCCTTTAAAAAAGAAATCCGCTGCTTCTACTCGCTGTTTCCCCTTTTGAGTACCGAGGGGATATCCAAATACTCCTTCGCTTGGAAGCCCTGAAAAATCAAATGATGAATCAGCCTTAATTTTACTAGATTTTAGTTGTTCAGAAATCGATTTAGTATAATCGACTTCGATTCCTTTAAATTCCCACAGATTATATGTAACCTTAATTTCCGTGGTTTTTTGTTTAAAGCCCCGGTTTTGCGAAAAAGTTACGGTCGCAAACACAATGACGACAAACAAGAAAGATAAATAGCGTTTCATGGGTATTACTCCTCTTTTGATGATATTCTAGTTAATTTAGTTGTATTTTTGTTTGTTAAAGTCCGTATTTTTTAGTTTTTTAAACTAATTTTCAATAGGTTAACTATAAACTATTTATTAATATTTGTCAATAGACATAATAAACATAAAAAGTCAAATAAAAAAAATCAACTAATTTAGTTTAAAATTAGCTAATTTTTTACAATATTTTCTATTATAATTATTTCTTCCCGTCCTTGCAAACCCGGACAAACTCAACAAATAAAGGATGCGGTGCGAGCGGGCGGGAGATATATTCGGGGTGGAACTGGACGCCGATGAAGAAGGGATGCTTGGTCAGTTCTATGGCCTCGACGATCTGGCCGTCCGGCGAAGTGCCGGCAATGGTCAAGCCCAGCTTCTGGAATTCATCCCGGTAGTCGTTATTGAATTCGTAACGGTGCCGGTGGCGCTCGGAAACGACTTTCTTATCCGTAAATTTCTCATAGGCCTTGGCCAAATGCGTGCCGGGCGCTATTTTGCAGGGCCAGCCGCCCAAACGGATAGTGCCGCCGTAGCCTTTCTCCTTGATCAGCTTTTCCTGGCCGGGCATGATATGGATGACCGGATTGGTCGTTTTCGGATCGACTTCCGCCGAATTGGCGTCTTGCAAGCCGGCCGCATCGCGGGCGAATTCAATGACCGCCATCTGCATGCCGTAGCATAAGCCGAAATAAGGCACGCCCTTCTCCCGGCAATACTTGATCGTCTTTATTTTTCCTTCCGCTCCGCGGCCGCCCCAGCCCTGCGGCACGATAATTCCGTCCAAATTGCGCAATATCTTGGTGCCGGATTTTTCCACTTCTTCGGCGCCGAGCCAATGGATATTGACGCGGCAACGATTAGCCGCGGCGGCGTGCTTGATCGCTTCAATCACTGAAATATAGGAATCACCCAGGGAAAAATCGCCGCTGGCGAAATATTTGCCGACGATGCCGACATTGACCGCCGGCGCCTGGATCTTGGAGGCGGCAACCATCTTCTTCCAGTCTTCGTTATTGTATTTCCGGGCCGGCAAGCCGAATTTCTCCAGGATTCGCTCGCTCAGGTGGTCTTTCTCGAAATTAAGGGGGATATCATAGATCGACTCCACGTCCGGTGCGGAAATGACATTTTCCACCGGCAGGTTGCAATTGATGGACAGCTTTTCCTTGCGCTGGCTGTCGAGCGGCTTCTCGCTGCGGGCGATCAGGAAATCCGGCTGGATGCCGGCGCCCTGCAAACTGCGCACCGCGTGCTGAGTCGGCTTGGTCTTCATCTCCCCGATCGTGTGCGGCACGGGCAAAAATGACACCATGACAAAGAGGACGTCCTTGGGATGATAGAGCTTCATGACGCGGGCCGCTTCCAGGAATAGCAGGTTCTCGTATTCGCCGACCGTGCCGCCGATTTCGATGATCATGATTTCCGCGCCGGTCTTCTCGACCGCCCGGTCGATGCGCTCCCTGATCTCCTGGGGGATATGCGGCACGACCTGGACGCACTTGCCTTTATATTCCAAATTGCGCTCCCGGTTGATGACGGTCTGATAAATCCGCCCCGTCGTCATATAATTCTCCCGATAGATGTTCTTGTTCAGGAAACGTTCGTAATTGCCGATGTCCTGATCCGTCTCGTCGCCGTCCTCGGTCACGAAGACCTCGCCGTGCTCTATCGGATTCATGGTCCCGGCGTCGACGTTGATATAGGGGTCCATCTTGATAGAACTCACCTTATAGCCGCGGGCTTGCAGGATCTCACCGACCGAAGCCGTGGTCACGCCTTTGCCGACGCCGGACATCACGCCGCCGACGACGAAGATATACTTAACATCAGCCGCAGCTTTTTTGCGGTTTTCATTCGTTTTTACCGGGGACATAAAAAATATCTTAAGTTTATTATTTCTGCTTGGGCGATAAGAGCAGCTGGACGGCTTTATCCAATTGCGGATCCTTACCCTTATCGGCATCGGCCGCCGAGAGCGGAACGACGATATTCGGCTCCAATCCTTTATCGTTGATGTAATCGCCGGCCGGCGTCAGCCACTTGGCGACCGTAATCTTAAGAGCGGCGCCGCCCGTCAGGTCGTTCAAGGTCTGGACCGATCCTTTGCCGTAGCTCTTTTCGCCGACAATCGTCGCCTTCTTATAATCGCGCAGGGCGCCGGCCAGGATCTCGGAAGCGGAGGCGCTGCCGGCATTGATCAGGACCACGGTCGGGAAATGCTGCAGGCGGGCGTTGCCGGTGGCCGGATATTCGTTGCGCTTGTTGCCGCTGAACTGTTCGGCCACGATGGGCCCTTCCGGCACCCATTCGCTGGCCAGATTGACGGCCGTGTCCAGATAACCACCCGGATTATTGCGCAAATCGACGATGATGCCCTTGGGGTTCTTGGTGAGGGCCAGGTTGACCGCCTGGCTGAACAAGCCGGCCGTATCATTATTGAAATTGCTGATGCGGATCAACAGCAGGCCGTCCGGCCGCCAGGTCGTGGTCACGCTCTTGACCTGGATGATGCCCCTAGTGATCGTTATCTCTTTCGGCTTATCGTTGCCGCGGATAATGGTCAGAGTGACTTTGGTGTCTTTCGGACCGCGGATTTTCTTGACGATGGCATCAATGGTCAAGCCGATGGTCGGTTCGCTGTTCACCGCGTAGATCTTGTCGCCGGCCCGGATGCCGGCCTTCTGGGCCGGTGTCCCGTCCAAGGGAGCGATGACCGTCGCGGTCTCATTGCGCATGCCGAGCTCCGCGCCGATGCCCTCGAAGGTGCCGGATAGTTCATCGGAGAATTCCTTGGATTCCTGCGGGGTCATGAACACCGTATAGGGATCGCCGGTAGATTCGGCCAGCCCCTTCAAGGAACCGTAGAACAGATCCTGATCGCTCACTTTGTTCTTATCGACGTAATTATTCTTCAGACTGTCCCAGACCTGCCAATACAGGTTGAAATCCACGGGCGTATTGGTCGTGTTCCGGACGGTCAGCTTGACGGCTTCCGGCGAAAAAGCCAGGGGCCGGTTAAAAAAAGACAGGCGGCCGGGGTTATGCCCCAGGTAGTAGCCGCCGCTAAAAATCGCCGCCGCTAATACGGCGGCTGCGACGACCAAACCGGTTTTCTTGAATTTAGGGTTATTGAACATATGGCTAGATGATTATTTTCTTAACAGGCGCGGCGCCCGGCTGTCTCGCAGATCGATAATCCGGGAAGCCCGACGGCGGCGGCAGATCCCGCCGTCGACTACCAGATCCAGCCGCTGCTGCCAAATCGGCAGATAAGCGGCCAATTGGCGCGGGTCCCTGATGTTAGTCTGGCCGCTGCGATTAAGGCTGGTGGAAACGATCGGCGCCTTGATGGTCTTTATTATTTTAATCAAAAATTCACTTTTAGGCAAACGGGCCGCCAGACTGCCGTCTACCAAATCCAAGGCCAGCGCGGTCGGCTGGCGGGCGGCTAAAATGACCGTGGTCGGCCGGCTCCCGGAACGCCAAATTTTCGCCAATTGCTTAGACTGCTGCTCGGAAATTACCGCATATTTCCTGAGCATGGCCAGGCTGCTGACCAAAATGATGAACGGTTTTTTCCCTGAGCGTCCTTTAAGCCGCTGGATACGCCTGACCGCCCGAGCATCGTCCGCCCGGCAGCTCAGACCGTAAATGGTATCGGTCGGCAGTACCAGGACCTGGCCGGATCCTAAAGCGCCGGCGACTATTTTAATGGCGGCCGGCGCGATAAACCGTGGTTTTAAACGCAAATATCTCATGTTTTACAAATGCCTCACGCTTTTAAATAATGGCTTGCAGGGCTTTGAGCGCTTCCGGCAAAAGCGGCAGGATAACGCTCACTATCTTTAACAGGAATGGCGCCATGACCGAATCGGTTAGCTGATTGCCGAAATAGTCGCCGATGAAGCTATAGCGGGAAATGACATAGATGATCAGGCCGAGAAACAGCGAACCTTCCAGAAAGCCCAGGATGGCTCCCAAGATATTATTGATGAATCGGCTGCCGGGAATAACGGCGACGAAATTGAAGACCTTCTCAATAACCACGAACAGGAAATCGACCAGGCGCGCTATAAGCACGAACAGGATGATGAAGGAAATCACTTTGCCGGCCCCGTCATGAGCGGTCGCCCAGGCCTGACACCATTGCCAGTTCTTCCACCACTCGAAGAAAACCAGATAATAATGGCTGGCCGCATAGGCGCCGATGAGCAGGCCGGCCAGGCTGCCCAAAATCCTGATCAATCCCTTGAACAGCCCGTTGATAACGAAACCGCACAAGATGACCAGCAAACTGATGTCAAAGATAGACATATGTTTTGATTATTATAAACGAGGAAACAAAGGCGCGCTTTTTCTTACTTGCGGAGCGGCAAATTGCGCCCGGATCTCTCCGGCGGCCCGCGGGAGGAACGGCTCCAATAAGTAAGCCAGGTTAAGGATGTTTTGGGCAATCGGCGTCAGGATCGCCGCCACTTGCGACGATTCGGATATTTTCCAGGGCGTAGTCCGGCTCAAGGTCTCGTCGTTTAGCCTGATCTGCTCCCAAATAACCTGCAAAGCTTCGTTGAAGCGATATTCCGACATCTTCTGCGCCACCTGCCGGCTGAGCGCCGCGGCGCCCGGTTCCTGCATATCCACGCGCAAATTGGTCGCGATACCGTTCTTTTCCAGAAGATTGGAAACCCGGGCCGCCAGATTCCCCAAACCGTTAGCTAGATCGGCGTTATAGCGTTCCCGGAACTTTTCTCCCGAATAATCGCCGTCCTCATAGGGCGGGATTTCTGCCAACAGATAATACCGGACGGCGTCGCTGCCGTATTTATCCGCGAGCTCATAAGGATCGACCGTATTGCCCAGGCTCTTAGAGATCTTCTGCCCGTTAGCCGTCAGGAAGCCGAACACCAGGATCTGCCTAGAATTAGGCAGGCCGGCGGACATCAGCATGGCCTGCCACATGGCCGCCTGCGGCCGCAGGTTGTCTTTGCCGCAAACTTGTAAGCCCGGCCAGAATTCGGCGAAATTGCCGGAACGGTCGAAGTCGTCCGGCCAGCCCAGAGTCGAGATATAATTGACCAGAGCGTCGAACCAGACATACATCACCTGTTCCCCGTCATCCGGCACCGGCACGCCGTGCGGCATCTTCGTCTTCACGCGGGAGATGCTGAAATCCTGCAAGCCGGCTTCGACGAACGCTTTTATTTCTTTCAGGCGGCCGGCCGGCAGGACGAAATCCGGCTGCGTAGCATACAACTTCAGGAGCGGTTCCTGATATTTGGAAAAGCGGAAAAAATAATTTTCCTCATCGATTACTTCCAATTCTTTATTAGGATGCAGCGGACAGCGGCCGTTCACCAGGTCGGAGTCCGTTTTCTCCATCTCGCAGCCGACGCAATATTTGATCTTATACATCTTCTTGTAGATGTCGCCGCTGGCCGCGCAGCGTCGCCAGAACGCCTGGGCCGCGCGCTGGTGGTCCTCGTCGGTCGTCCGGATGAATTTGTCGTAGGATAGGTCCAGCTTATCCTTGAGCGGACGGAATTTGGCGGAATATTCATCGCAGAAATCCTGGACCGCCAAGCCGAGTTCGGCCGCCTTCTGATAGATCTTCAGGCCGTGCTCGTCCGTGCCGGTGTTGAAAAAGACATTGGCACCGCCTTGCCTCTTATAGCGGGCGATGACATCAGCCTTGATGATTTCCGCCGCGAAACCGATATGCGGATCGGAATTGATGTAAGGCAAGGTCGTGGTGATGTAGAAATATTGGTCCTGAGGCATGTTGATAAATGATTAGTTTTGGATCAAAACGACGAATTCTCCTTTCAATTGTTGCGGGTCATCCTCTAATTTGGCTCTGATTTCTCCGGGTTCCCCCTGATAGAAACTTTCATGCTGTTTGGTCAGTTCGCGGGCGACTTGCACGTTAATTCCCCGCCCGGCCTCCCGGCTCAGGCTCTCCAGCTCGGTCAGCAATTTGACGATCCGATGCTTGGACTCATAGATGACGACCGGATAAGCGCTATTCATGATTTCCCGTAACATCGTCTGCCGGCCCTTCTTATGCGGCAGGAAGCCGAGGAACAGGAAGCGGTCGAAACCGCGGCCGGCGATGGAAACGGCCGCCGCTAAAGCGGCGGCGCCGGGAATGCTTTCTATTTTCACCGCCTCGCCGAGCTCTTGGCGCACGGCAGAAACGAGCTGGCCGCCCGGATCGGAAATGCCGGGCGTACCGGCGTCGGTTACTAGCGCCAAATTTTTACCGGATCGCAATAAGGCCATGATCTTGTCGGTCTTTAAGGCGCCGGTATGCTGATGATAAGAAATGGTCGGCGTCTTGATCCGGTAATGATCCAGGAGTTTTTTGGTCACGCGCGTATCTTCGCAGAGCACGAAATCCGCCTCTTTCAGGACGCGGAGCGCCCGGAGCGTGATGTCCTCCAGATTGCCTATCGGCGTCGCGACGATGCTGAGCGGGTTCATAAGCTAATCGACCAAATTATCCCGCCGTTCGCGGACATAGCGCGTCCAGTCCTCCGCCACTTCGACCAAGACTTTGAACGGCGCTTCGATAACGAAATCGAACAGGAAGATAAAAACATTGATCTTGGAAAAATTCTGGGAGAGCCAGCGGCCGACGAGGATGATCGGCATATAGAACAGGTCGATCAGGAAGGTAAAGAGGTTCTCTTTCCGGTCGACCACCAGGAGTTCCTTGATGCCGCTGGTCGTCCGGACGCTGAAAAAGCTGACAAAAGCCAGGAAGAACAGGAAGATAATGACACTCACCCAGGTGAAGTGGATGCGGGTCAGGGCTAAGACGATATAATAAATGGAAACATAGAAAGCGACGATATAAATCAGGTTGAACAGAGCACGCATGAACCAATTGCGGCGCGGCGGCCGGCGCAGGACCAGCGGTTGTTTCCTCTCCTGCCCCAAGATACTGATCTCTTTGATGCCGGCGATGATCTGCCGGGTATTATCTTCACCGGGCAGCTTGGTGAAAAAAACGATGACAAACAGCAGGATGGCCGGGAAAGCCACGTTGATTGCCAGAGCCAAGGGATTGAGCGTTTCACCGAACCACTGCGTGGCCGGGACTTCAATCAGGAAGACAAAGATGGATTTGGTCAGAAAAATGTAGATGATGCTGCGCAGGGCGACCCGCCACAAGCGGCTCTTGGCTTTCTTGTATTTCTTATCGCAAACCTTGCGGATCGCCGTAGTAAAAGCCTGCTCGCCGTGTTCCAGCTCGCCATAAATTTTGGCCGGGTCGGCTTCGACGGTCTCGGCCAAAATAGAAAAATATAAGGAATAGAGGCGGACGATCTTATCCAGTTGCCTGGCCAGAGGGTGGCTGATCTGCTGGTCCATCTCCGATTTCATCGCCCGCAGATTATCGGCGATCGTCCGGATCGCCTCGTTTTCTCCCGCCGCTTCCAGGCGCAGAGTCGGCCAGCCGCTGTTATAATACTTGAACAGCACGAAATTCAGCATTTCCTTATCGAACTTCAGGAAATTACGGCTGATGCTCAGATAGATCTGAATTTCCAGATCCTTTTCATAGGGCAGATCCTTGGGCAATTGGATATTCCGGGACAGGACCGAAAACAGGTTGCTGACGATAACCTGCTTGACCGGATTAGGCGACAGGCTCTCCTCGATTTCGCAGGCGGCCAGCGTGAGCAGCCAGGTCGTCAGCTGGTTTTTCTCGTTGATCAGGTCTTTGGCTTGCTTGATGTCCGTTTGAGCGGCCAGTTCGGTATTAAGGTTGGCAGACATCCGGTTCTTCAGGGCGATATATTTTTTCAGCATGGCGGCCACCTCGGCGATCTTGGCTTCCGGTATCTGGTTATTAGGCAAATAGCTGCCGCGGATCAGTTCGACCAAAAGGTGTTCGGCGATTTTGTCGCTGTCGCTGGCCGTGAGCACGCCTTCAATGACGATCTGCCGGCGCAGGATCCGGGCGATGGCATTCTTCCGCAGCAAGTGCTCTTCGTCGTAATCCACGGCATTCCTGATCTTTTCATAAAAGACGGCCAGACGGGAAATCAGCGTAGAGACCTTGATCCGGGGGATATTATCGTCGGCTTCCCCGCCCTTATGCTGTTCGCTGTAGATAACTTGGAACAGCTTCTTGATCTCTTCATTAACTGCGACCGGCTCTATTTCCTCTTGCCGCCTAATCAAATTTGGGCTAACCATAAGTTAATTATTTTTCATTCCTATTGTATCCGTTTTGCCGATAAAAAGCAATAAAGGCCGGGCCCTCCCCCTTGACAGCTAATCTTGGATTTTGTATTATTTTAACAGATAAAAAATGGCCCGGAAGGCTATTTTTAAATACTAATATATGAATAAAATCACGACCTATTTCCAGGAATCGCTGGCCGAAATGAAAAAAGTGACCTGGCCGACCAAGAAAGAGACCTACAATTACACTCTGCTCGTCATCGGCATCAGTCTCGGCGTCGCCATTTTCCTGGGCGCGCTGGATTTTCTTTTCTCCCTGGGCTTCCAATTCCTGATCTACCGCTAGCAGCTAATCTTATCGCGGAGCTTTAATAGTTCTTATATCTTAAACTTATATGGCCAAACAACTTTTAAACCAAGGCCGCCGCTGGTATGTCATCCATACCTACTCCGGCTATGAAGAAAACGTCGCCCAGAACCTGAAACAGCGGGTAGAGTCCTTGGACATGGAAGACAAGATCTTCAATATCCTCATCCCGACCGAAAAGAAAATCAAGATCAAGAACGGCAAGCGCAAGGTGGTTGAAGAAAAAATCTTCCCCGGCTACATCCTGGTGGAAATGGAAGTGACCGACGAATCCTGGTACATCGTCCGCAATACGCCGAACGTCACCGGCTTCATCGGCACCGGCACCATCCCGACGCCGATCAGCGAGGTGGAAATCAAGGCACTCCAGAAACGGATGGGCGTGGAGGATCCGAAATTCCAGATCGACGTGGTCATCGGCAGCCCGGTTCACATCAACGAAGGGCCGTTCAAGAATATGGAAGGTAAAGTAACCGCCATCGACGAGGCCAAGGGCAAAGTCAAGGTCTCGGTCTCCATGTTCGGCCGCGAAACGCCGGTCGAGCTGGATTTCCTGCAGATCAAGAAAATCTAATTAATTCGGGCGTCGCTTCTGCGCTCTATAAACAATATGGCTAAAAAAATAAAAACCAAGATCAAATTGCAAGTGCCGGGCGCGGCCGCCAATCCGGCACCGCCGATCGGTCCGGCTTTGGGCCAGCACGGCCTGAATATCGCCCAATTCTGCAAGGAATTCAACGATAAGACCAAGGACAAGGCGGGCGATATCATCCCGGTGGAAATCACCGTCTACGAAGACCGGAGTTATGATTTCATCCTAAAGACCCCGCCGGCCGCGGAACTGATCAAGAAAGCCGCCGGCATCAAGAAGGGCTCCGGCAAACCGCTGACGGAAAAAATCGGCCAGATCAGCGAAGCTCAGTTGGCTGAAATCGCCAAGACCAAATTACCCGACCTCAATGCCCGCGACCTGGAAGCGGCTAAAAAAATCATTGCCGGCACGGCCCGGCAAATGGGCGTCGAAATTAAATAATTATAATAATTGTGGGAGTCGCCGTCTTACGGGCCGGCGACGTCATACCACGAATAACAATTATGTCCAAAGAAACCACTCCGGTCGCGGGAAAAACCGCGCCGAAAACCAAGACAACGGCTAAGCCGCTGCCTAAAGCCAAGAAAAAAACCGATTATTCGGCGATTTATGATTGCCAGAAGGCTTATTCTCCGGAAGAGGCCTTGGCCATAGTCAAAAAGCTGACCAAGACCAAATTCGACGCTTCGGTGGAAGCCCATTTCCGCCTGGGTATCAATACCAAGAAGGGCGACCAGCAGGTGCGCGGCGCGGTCAGCCTGCCGCACGGTACCGGCAAGACCGTCAAAGTCGCGGCTTTCGTCTCTGCGGAGAACGAGAAGGCCGTCAAAGCGGCGGGCGCGGATTTCGTCGGTGGCGAAGAGCTGATCAACGAAATCAAGAAAACGGAAAAAACCGATTTCCAGGTCGCCATCGCCGAACCGGCCCTGATGAAGAACCTGGCGGTTATCGCCAAGATCCTGGGCACCCGCGGCTTAATGCCATCCCCCAAGAACGATACGGTTACGGCCAATCCGGCCAAGACCGTGGAAGAATTGAAAAAGGGCAAGATCAGTTTCAAGAATGATGATACCGGCAATGTCCATACCGTTATCGGCAAAATCAGCTTCAGCGACCCACAGCTGCTGGAAAACTACCGGACGCTTTTAGAAACCGTTAAAAAAGCCAAACCCTCTTCTTCTAAGGGCGTATTCATCAAGAATATCAGCTTATCTTCTTCCATGAGCGCCGGCGTCAAAGTCAGCCTCAGCTAGCCCTTGACTTAGTTTAAGAAATAGGATATTATATAAGCAGGTAAGCAATTTTTAAAGAAAGAGCGGACCGATCCGCTCTTTTTTTAAGAAAAAGGTCGTCTTACAATTTAATAAATTTTAGCGTCAAGAAAAATGAAAAAGTTATTCGTTGGCGGCTTGTCTTTTAAGACGACCGAACAGGTCTTAGCGGACGCGTTCGCGAAAGCCGGCAAAGTGCTATCTGCCGTTATCATCATGGATCGCCTGACCCATCGCTCCAAAGGCTTTGGTTTCGTGGAGATGGAAAATGATGATGAAGCCCAGAAAGCGATCGAGATGTACAACAATCAGGAATTGGATGGCCGGACCGTGGTCGTAAATGAAGCCCGTCCGCTGGAAAAGAGATTCTAATTACCATTAGATTGCAAACTCAAGCACGAAAACGCCCCCGACCCGGGGGCGTTTTTTTGACTAAAAAACTCCGCCTTAAAGCTCCGCGGATTAAATTCATTACTTCAAAAGCTCCACGCTACTAATCACGACATCCTTAACCGGCCGGTCATTGACCCCGGTTTCTGCCGCCTCGATCTTTTTGACTACGTCCAGGCCGGTAACGACCTCTCCGAAATTAGTGTGATGGCCGTCGAGCCAAGGTGTCGCCGGAGCGGTGACGATGAAAAATTGGGAACCATTGGTACCTGGTCCGGCATTAGCCATGGCCAAGCTGCCAGCGACCAGCGGACGCTTGTTGAATTCGTCCGGAAATTTGTAACCCGGGCCACCGGTGCCCCAGATAGAGGCGTCGGCCTCCTTGCTCAAAGGATCGCCGCCTTGAATCATGAAATCCTTGATGACGCGATGGAATTTCACGCCGTTATAAAATCCCTGCTGAGACAAATACAGGAAATTATTGACTGTCATCGGCGAATCCACGCCATAGAATTTGACGGTGATATCGCCGTAATTAGTCTTGATGACCGCTCGGGAATACTGCGCTGACAGATTAGGCTGTTCCTGGGGAGAAAGCATAGTTTTATTATTAACAACCGGCGTAACCGGAGTAACGATCGCGTTTTCCGCGACTTTCTCCGGCTGGCTGGCCGGCGCGTCCGCCGTCTGGTCGGACGCTGATTGATTAGTTTCGTTTATGGCCGCGTTGGTCGGCGCGGCGGAAACCGCTGTTTCTTGGCTGGATGATTGTTCAATCTTGACAATGACCTGCTGATTATTATTGCAGGCGCTGACGCCGCCGGCGACAAGCAAAATCGTTAAAATAAAAAAAATTTTTTTCATAGTTGATAGCTATTAAACCTTGAATTGTTGCTTGATCTGCCGGTCATCGGCATCCCGCTTTTCAGCGATGACCTCTTTGGCCCGGCTCCGCAAATCGGCTAAATCCAGGTCAGCCAGTTCCCTGGCCCGTCCAGACAGCTGATCAGCCGTGTTCAACTCCGGATTATCGATAACTTCACTGAGTAATACATCCAGGATAGCGCCGATCTTCGGGCTGGGCGCGATTTTGAGCAGGCGCATGAGATCGTCGCCGTTAATTTTTAGCATCTTGACGGAAACCGGATCGTTCTGCACCTTCTCCAGCATGTACTGCAGGTGCCGCAACTTATACGGCATGGCCTTGAGCGGGCCGGAACCGAGGCGGTCGCCGACGCGCAGATGGATAAGGTCTTGCAGGTTTTCCCGTCCGACCTTGACGATCAATCGCCGGACCGAAGCCGCTGACACCTCACCGACATTATAATAAAACATGTGGTTCTTGACCAGATTGACGACCCGTTCCCGGTCCTCGTTGGCAAATTTCAGACGGCGCATTATTCGTTCGGTCAGCTTGGCGCCGACATATTCATGATTATAGAACGTGGCGATGCCTTTGATTATCTGCCGGGTCCGCGGCTTGCCGACATCGTGCAGGAGCGCGGCCAGGCGTACCGGCCATTCCCGGCTCGGACAATGCTTCAGGGTCATGACATTATGCTCGAAGACCGGATGGATATGGTGGCGCGCCGGCCTGACGCCGACGCCTTCCTTCAATTCCGGCAATATATATTGCAACAGTTTGCATTCGTGCAGCAGGAGAATGCCTTCGGCCGGCCGTTCGGAAGCCAGAATCTTGATCAATTCATCCCGGATCCGCTCCTGAGAAACGAATTTCAGGCTGCCGGCCAGCTTGCCGATTGCCCGCTGGGTTTTAGGTTCCAGGCTGAAGCCGAGCTGGGCGGTAAACCGGACGGCTCGCAGCATGCGCAAGGCGTCTTCCTTGAAACGATCGGCCGGCTCGCCCACGGCCCGCACGATCTTCGCCTTGATGTCCTTCCGGCCGCCGAAATAATCGATGATCTTTTCATGGTCGCTAGGATCGAGAGCTAAGGCATTGAAAGTAAAATCGCGGCGCTCCAAATCCTTGTCCAATTCGGTTTCGAACTTCACCGTATCGGGATGGCGGCGATCCGAATAGCCTTGCTCGCTGCGATAGGTCGTGATTTCCACCACGTCTTCCAGGCGCCCTTTCGCCTGGCCGGACTCGGCCGCGGCGCGCACCGGCAGGATGACCGTCCCGAAAGCATTCTCGTATTTGGCCGCCGGGAATACTTTCAGAATCTGCTCCGGTCGGGCGTTAGTCGTGATATCCCAATCCTGCGGCTCCCGTTTCATCAGCAGATCGCGTACGCAGCCGCCGACAATATAAGCCTCGTAGCCCGAGGCCTTGAGATCATTGACGATTTTCAAGATGTAAGCCGGGATATCCATCATAAGATTTTAATTATACCATTACCGGATTTCATTTCAACTCGTTCGCCGTCTTGCAGAGCTTGAGTCGCTATCCTGACGCCGATGATGCAAGGAATCTTCAATTCCCGGGAAACTATCGCCGCATGGCAGGTCAGGCCGCCTTCATCGGTTATTATGGCCCGCGCCTTCTTCATTAGCGGCAAAAAATTAGGCGAAGTCATTTCCGTAACCAATACCTGACCGGCGGAAAAATTCTTAAAATCACTGATGTTCTTGATGACCTTAACCGTACCGCTGACGGTTCCGAAGTCAAAAGTAGCCAAACCTTTTATCGCCTGGCCACCGCCCAGCTTTTCCCGGCCTAGGGATATTCGCTTTTTGGACAAGAAGCGATCTAATTCTTCGAGCCGATGGATTTCGCCATCATAGATGAACATTCCCGGCTGACGTTCGGCCAAAGTCGCCAGGACTTTCTGTCGGCCGGCTTTAGAAAAAACATCCTTAGGGGTGGCGAAGATATAATGTTTATCGCGGAAATAACCCTTTAGATATTTTTGAAAAATCTTATCAATATTTTGAGAATAGTGTTCATTGCTAAGCCTGATCGATAAAACTTGGTCTTTGATCTCCTGACGGACGCCGGGCGCGTCGATGAAGAAGAACGGCGTCATCGCTACCCAAAACTTGAGAGCATGATCATAGAAGAAACGAAAGGTCCGCGGATTTCCGATCTTTTTCTGGCCCGCTAGATACGGCTGGAGAATTTTCGATTCTTCGGTTATCCGCCTCTTCAAATATTCTAATAAACGAGGCCGTTGAAAATTCTTGGCGATCACTCTTTCGATCTCGCGAGGAACCGTTTCCTGATAATAGACATCAAATTTGCCATCATGAAAAACTGCCAAAAAATTTCTCAATTTATAGCCAAAACGGCGCAGCGATTCGCTTTCCTCTTTATACCAGAAATAGGAATAAAAAGCGCTGCGATACCGAGTATAAGCTTTTTTTAGCTTGATCATATTTGAGGCTAATTAAAAACAGGATCGGTCAGGAGTATGATTTACGGCCTGGCCGGCGTTTTCCATAGATTAAAGAGCGATTCTTTACCCGGCTTTACTGTGCTCAGGAGGGAGCCGCGGCTGCGTTTGAATTTCGTATGTAGTAGCTGCGCGCCCAGATGGCGGTCCTTCACCCACTCATAATAGGTCAGCATGGCCTGGTTTTCGTGCGCCCGCCGGACGCTCCGGCTGGCATCGATCTCGTATAAACCAGCCAAACGCTTCGCCCGAATCGCGGCCGTGGTCGGCAAAGGTTGTCCGCCGCCCCCGATGCAGCCGCCGGGGCAGGACATCACTTCGATATAATGGTAATGCTTGAGCTGCGGCAGAAGGCGATGGAAATTACCCAAACCGTTGACCACGCCGACTCTCAGCTGCCGCCGGCCGACTTTCACCGTCGCCTCCTTGAAACCGGCCAGACCTCTTACTTCCCTGAATTCCAGACGCTGATTGGACGGATCCTGGCGGCTCTTGGCTGAGCGGTCAGGCTTTTTATTGACCGATTCGCCGGACGCCAAAGCTACCGCTGTCCGCAACGCCGATTCCATGACCCCGCCGGACGCGCCATAAATCGCGGCCGCGCCGGAACCAAGATTAAACAGCTTATCGCCGCTAGACGGCGCCAATTTCTTGAAATCGATTCCCTGCCGCTTGATCAGATAGGCTAATTCCCGGGTGGTCAGGACGGCGTCGACCAGCGGTTGACCGTGCAGCTTAAGTTCCGGCCGCGCCGCTTCATATTTCTTGGCCGTGCACGGCATGATGGAAACGACCCGGATCTGCTTCGGATCGATTTTGTGCTGCTTTGCCCAATAACTCTTCAAGGCGCCGGCGGAATGGATATGCGGCGACCGGGCCGTCGTCAGATGCGGCAATAATTCCGGGTGGTAATATTCAGCATAAGCGACCCAGGCCGGACAGCAGGAAGTCATCAGCGGCCAGGCCGCCCGTTTATCTCCAAGTCTCTCCAATAATTCCGCCGCCTCAGTCATGGTTGTGATATCGGCGCCGAAATTCACGTCGATGACGTGTTGGAAACCCAGTTTTTTCAAAACCGTATAAATCTGCCCTTCGTAATTAACTCCAGGCGGCCAGCCGAACTCTTCGCCCAAGCTGACACGGATGGAGGGGGCGAACTGGGCGATAGTGATCTTGGTCTTGTCCTTGAGCAAGGCTAAAACCGCCGGCCAGGCCGGGACTTCCTGAGCCGAGGCCGCCGGACAATGCAAAGCGCACTGGCCGCAATAGACGCAAGCATTGCCGGATTCGCGATCCGGCACGATTTCCTGACCGCTGCCGGCGCCGGCGACTTTCAGATAATTGATGCCCTGACGGGCGCAGGCTTCCACGCAATTCTGGCAATCGATGCACTGCGAACCGTCGATCTCTACAGCATTAGCAAAACGATAAGTCTTCCGGGCTTTTTTCCGTTCTGTCAGCCGGTCGGTCTTGACCTTATAGGTTCGGGCCAGGCGCAGGAGTTCGCAGTCATGGATGGACAGGCAGATCGCGCACTTCTTGGTGTGAGCGCCGAGAATCAGCTCCAGATTCGTCGCCCGCGCGCGCTTGACCCGCGGGCTGTCCGAGCTGACTTCCATGCCTGCTTGTGCCGGCGTAGAACAAGCCGTCGCCAGACGATCCCGCCCTTTGATCTCAACCAGGCAAAGCCGGCAATTAGCCTTGATTTCCAGGTCCGGATGGTGGCAGAGAGCGGGAATCTTGATGCCATTTTCCAGCGCCACCTCCAAAATGGTCTGGCCCGGCCGGCCGGATAATGTTTTGCCGTTTATTTTTAACTGCATGTGATTAGCGGCTGATCCGATAAATACCGGCTATTTTTTAATCTTTACCAAATCCCGATAGATCTGATAATTATAAAGCAGATAAATCGGTCCGATCAGATAATTGACGATCTGCACCAACATATTCCAGATATGGTAAAAACCGCTTTCCGGGCTGACGCCTTTGGCCGAAAGCGGAGCGGTGATGATCAAAGAAAAGACGATGGCAATGATACCGATGAACAAGAAACGCCCAAATACCGGCCACCAATAGCCGCTGACCAGCCTCTTGCTGGCGGAAATAGCGTCCAAGCCCTTCTTCCCCTCGAAGAAGAAAATATAAACGGCGAAGCTGTAAAAGACGCCGAAAATGATACCGGGGATGATGAGCAACAAGCTCCACAGCAAGACAAATATCGCCACCGGGATCGCGACGCCCAAATAAGACCAGAAATATTGGGCCGACTCCTTGAATATCTCGTGTTCATTGCCGCTAAAATCATGCTTGACGACCAGAAAGATCGCGATATAAGCGCGGATAGCGAAATATAGGAAAGCCAGGAAGCAGAGCGCTAAAACGGCGAAGATCGCGGTGTAGACAGCGGCGCCGGCGCCATCGCCCAGCCAGACTAAGAGCCCGAGCATCACAGCCGCTATTACCAAAGGCGCGGCGGCATAGGCCAGGGCCCAGAGATAAACCAGCACGAATTTTTTTAAATTTTTCCACCAGATTTTGATGGCCGTTTCCAGATTGGCGAAAGACGCCGTCAATCTTGGTTTGTTGTTTTCCGACATACTTTTTTGTGTTAATTTTTTATATTATTAAAATAACTTTTCAGGGGGACGGGTAAGGAAGACCCGAGAGCGCAAAAGCTGGATTCCTCCAGGGCGCCCACGATTTCCCAGAACAATTCATGGTCGAACGGATGCGCGTCGATGAGCTCCAAAAGGCGGGAAGAGCCCTCGCGACAAGCCGTACATTGGCCGCAGCTTTGCTCATGATAAAATTTTAGCCAATATTTAATTAATTTATGCTTGTTAGTCCGTTTCTTATCATAAACCATTATCGAACCGGCACCTTCAACCGGCTGATCTAATTGCTGTTCGTTTAAGATCTCGCCGCTCGCTTCCCCGCCCGCCTGGACGAAGAACGGAAAGATCGGCCAGTTATTGGTATGCTTCAAGACTTCTGCGATAGTCGCGTGAACCGATAATTGATAGACGCCGGGATGCTTGACCGCGCCGCTCACCGTATAAAAACGTTTTTCCTCATAACGGCCGCTAACTGCCAGAGCGACATTATAGAAAGTCTCGGTATTATTGACCAAGGTGGGGCGTCCGTACAGGCCGTACTCAGTCGGATAAGGCGGCCGGATCCGGGGCTCGACTTTTTTGCCTTCGATCAGATTCAAGAGAGCGCTCTCCTCGCCGCTGATATAAGTCAGGCGCTCCGGCTTGATGAAAAATTCCGTCTTTGGCCGCAAGGTCCGATATTTCTGGCGCGCGAGAACCTGTCGCAAGCCGGAGGCATAATTCTTAAAATATGCCTGGTTCAAAAATAGGTAAACCCGTTTGATCTTATCCGGCCCCAGGAAACGGTCGGCCAGATCAAGCCCTTCTATAACTTCGGCCGGATAGTGGCGGATGATAAAACCGTCTTTTTTGACGCCCGGTTCGCCTTCCGCGCCATTGAGGATGATATAGCCTTGCTTCCTGCCTTTAAGCGCGGCCTTGACCGCCGACCATTTGGCCGCCGTAGGATAAGACGCGCCGCCCCGGCCGACCAGGCCGGCGTCCGCAATCTTGGCCAGAATATTCACGGAAGTGAAATTGACGGTCTTGCTCATTATTTTTTCCTTTTATCCCGATAGCGCTGTTCGATTTTTTTCATCTTAGCCCGCAAAGCAGCCGCCATATCGACCTGCAAGGTATCGGCCAGCATGAAAGTGGTGATGACGACATCAGCGAGCTCATGTCCCAGGTCGTCTTGGGAGCGGCGGTCCAATTTTTCCTGGCGCTGCCAATTATGGTGGGCCAACACTTCCGCCGCCAGTTCGCCGACCTCTTCCGTCAGCTTGACCATCCGGGCCAGCACATGCTTCTCTGGGTCGGTCTTGGTCCGGAAATACTTCTTGATGCGCTTATCTTCTATTTTGATAAATCTCTGTAATTCTTGAAAATCCATACTAGGGTTGATAAATCCGCTTAGCTTGATAATTTCTTATCGACAGGGCGGTGCCTTCAAACAGCGGTTGGGGCAGATCATCCAAAGGAAACCAGCGCCACTCGCGACATTTAGCCGGCTCTTTGACTTGCGGCTGGCCGCTGAAACGTCCGGCCTTTAGCCCGATATTCACATAATGCTTGCCATCGGTAGCCAAATAACGCCTCTCATCAGCGACTGAAACCAATTCCAAGTCGGAGATAAGCAAGCCTGTTTCCTCTGCCGCTTCCCTGACCGCCGTCTCGAACAGGGTTTCGCCGAATTCCAAATGTCCGCCGGGAAAGCTCCATTCACCAGCGCCGTGCGATCCCTGGCGCAGGCCCAGCAGAACCTGGCCGCGCTCGTCCATAATCATTACGCCCACGCCAACATGAGGATATTTCTGATCCATGGTCGTCCTACTTAATGAATTTAACTAAATAATTAGCCAACTCGACGAAACGGTTGGCATAGCCCCATTCGTTATCATACCAGGAGATGACCTTGAGCAGATCGCCGGCGATCAACTTGGTGTTCTTGAGGTCGACGATCGAACTATGCGAATTGCCGATGATGTCGGTAGAAACCAATTCTTCGTTAGAAGCCTCGATGATGCCGTGCATCTTTCCTTTCGCCGCCTTGACCAGGGCTTTATTCACGGCCTCAACCGTCGTTTTCTTGTTCAACAAATAGACCGTGTCGCATAAGGAGCCGACCGGCGTGGGCACGCGGACCGCCAGGCCGTCGAACTTATTCTTAAGGGCCGGGATAGTTTCCGTAGTGGCGATAGCCGCACCGGTCGTCGTCGGGATGATATTGATAGCTGCCGCCCGGGCGCGTCGCAAATCCTTGTGCGGACCGTCGACCAGGTTCTGATCGGCCGTATAAGAATGCACCGTGGTCATGATCGCTTTCTTGATGCCGAAATTCTCCTTGATCACCTTGGTCACCGGCGCCAGGCAATTGGTCGTACAGGAAGCGCAATTAAGCAAGTGATCGGTTTTCTTGACCTTATCCAGATTGACGCCGGGCACGATGGTCTTGACCCCGCCTTTCTTGGCTGGCGCGGACAGGACGACTTTTTTGGCCCCGGCCTTCAGGTGTAATTTAAGGTCTTCCTTGTTGGTAAAGCGGCCGGTCGACTCCAGGACGATATCGACTTTCAGCGCTTTCCAGGGCAGCTGGCTGGGATCCTTAACCGCCAGAATCGGGATCTTGTGTCCGTCGATGACGATCGCATCTTTGGTCGCTTTGATATCCTGATCGGTCGTACCATAGCAAGAGTCGTATTTTAACAGATGGGCCAAGGTCGCCGGATCAGTCAGGTCGTTAATGGCCACGATATGCAGGTTGGGGAAACGCATCCAGATGACTTTCAGGGCGGCCCGCCCGATGCGCCCGAACCCGTTGATGGCAACGTTGATTTTCTTCATAAAAAATAAGGATTTAATAAATTATCTTAAGTTATTATAGCATAATCATGGAGAAATATAAAACCGGTTGACGGGATTGGCGGATATGAAAAAAGCGTTAAATAAATAACGCTTTGGCCTGTTTAGGGCAGGCGTACGTCTTGCAGCATATGCCTGATTACTTCCTGCGCCGTTATCACGGCATAATACAATCCAACCAGGACGATAACGCCGACCAGAATGAAAATTACGGCCGATTCCGTCTTGGCAGCGGATTCTTTACCGGCGGAACTGGCGGAAACCGATATTTTTTCTTGAATCATCTCGACACCTCCTGATGAAATTATTGATTGTAAAAAAACTAAATTTTATTAGCTTATTTATTTTTAATTTTATCATTTTTCAATATCTTGACCAAGCCTCGATGAGCGTCTACTTCCACTAAATCGCCGTCATGCAGCACTTGGGTCGCGATTTTCGTGCCGATAACGCAGGGTACTCCCAATTCCCGGGAGACGATGGCGGCGTGGGTAGTGATGCCGCCCTGTTCGGTGACAATCGCCGCTGCTTTTTTCATGATCGGCACGAAATCCGGCGTGGTATTGTTAGTCACCAGAATCTCGCCGGATTTAAATTGGCGGAAATTTTCGATATTAGTGATTACTCTCACTAAACCGCGCGCCTGGCCGGGTGCCGCGCCCACCCCTTTGATTTCCGTAACGCCGCGTTTTATGCCTAAAAAGTCCTCCTTGGAATATTTAGCGGCGGCTTTACCTTCAGCTAAATAGATCCCCCGGGGCGTATTGACGAACATACAACCTGCTTGGCGCCGACGCTGCCAGCGGCGTCGGTCAAACTTCCTCTTAAACAGGATATCGGGCAATTCATGATCGGTGGTATAATACATTTCGAATGGCTTCAGACCGGTGCGGCGACCAATTTCCCGCAGAATCAAAAAGAAGAAATGGTTAGCGATAAAGACATTCGACTTTCGATCATCCTGCCAAGCGGTAAATATCTCGACCGTCCTGATAATCCGGCGCAAATCAGCGCTAATCTTCAACTGCTTGAGTAATTTAATCTTCGCCGCTTTATTTAACTTTATCCTATTTTGTTCCGTGCGCAATTTAGCGGCGGTCTGTGGTGATTTCAATAAAGGCGATATTTTGGTCCGGAAATACTGCTCGGTCAGCGGCTCTTTAGGATAATAGCTGTTTTCAATCCAATAGTATTTTTTGGCATGCCGCCGCAATCCTTGGGTTAATTCTGCCGAATCGTGATGACGCTGATAAGCAACGGCTACTTTCAATAAATCAATCGCTTCCCGATTGCTGAAAGAGTTAGCGGTCGGAGCACTGAGCTTAGCTAAATAATCAGGCAACTCTTGTTCTCCGGCCTTGCCAGACAGCTCTGACTTAATCAGTTCAGCCAGCCAATCATTCTCGCCGGTCGTCAAAAAAGAGTCCACCAGATATGGCGTGGAATTAGCTGCATTATAAGTATCCCGCAACCGTAAATAAGCATTATACAGAGCTTGGTCGCTGAGCCGGCTCAAATCTGTATTGCCCAGTTGAGCGACTGTCTTCTTAAAAGCCGCCCAATCTACGCGCCACTGGCGGCGATACTTATTGATGATACGGGAGCCGTGCCTAATATCCGATAACAACCGGGCCCGGACCCACTTCATGTCCCGCATGTCCCATAACCAGCTCATATGGTCGTTCTTGACGAAAGTAATGGAGATCCTTAAGGCGTTATGATAACGTTTATTAAACATATAGACGCAACCATAACCGATATTATACAAAGAAAACAGGACGCCGGCCCAGCTTTTCTCATACCAATCCCGATTAGCCAGAATGTCTTTCGAAAAGGTATATTTTTTTAGATGAGGGAATTTATTAACCATATTTTAAAACAAAATCGCCCCGAAAAGAGGCGATTTATTTTTTCTTGCTCTTGCTCTGGCCGCGGCCGTTCTGGCGGCGGCGGCCGGAATTATCGCGCTGGCCGGAACTGTCGCGGGCGGGATCGACTTCAACGACGAGATCCCGCTCTTCGGCTCGTTCGGCGGGAATCTTCACGTCTACCGTCTGCTTCAGAAGATGATGCCCGACTACCGTACCGCTGGTGCCGTCCACCTTGACTTTAGCGCCTAAGGGCGGCAATTTCTGGGCCAAATCCTTATAACCGGCATATTCGTAAGACAGGCAGCACATCAGGCGGCCGCACATGCCGGAAATCCGTTCGCTGCCGCGGTGGACCACTTGCTGAGCCTCGGCCATTTCCGAAGTGATGGAAGAAAACTCCTGCATGCAGCCTCGGCAGCAAAGGCCGCGGCCGCAGGGTCCGCAATCACCGGTAATCCGGGCTTCGTCACGCGTCCCGATCTGGGTCAGGCGGATGCTGACGTTGAAGCGGGCGGCCAGATCCTTGACCAGCTCCCGGAAATCGATCCGTCCTTCGGCGATGAAAGCAAAATTATAGCGGTTACCTTCATAGGCAAAATGGACATCGACCAGTTTCATGGACAATTGGTGCTTGCTGATCATCTCCCGGCAGAAATCCATGACCTGCTCCTTATCTTCGGCTGAGGGCAGCCTGGCCAGATCGTCATGATTGGCTTTCCGGAGCACGGGCTTGATTTCCCGGCTATCGGCCTCGGCCGCTGCCGGCTCGGCCGCGGATTGGGAAAATAAGGCGACCACCCGCCCCGATTCCAAACCTAGCTCGGTCCGGACGATAACATAATCACCGACGCTGAGCTCCAGGCCGGCCGTGGAAAAATTATAGACTTTATCCCAAGGAGCGAATTGTACTTGCGCGATTAGCATGGGATGATATGGACAATCCGGCCGTTCGTCAGGAACGGACGGATTAGTGATTTAAAGCGCGTAACGGACGAACTGCTTGACCTGGACGCCAGCCAAGATGTCCTTGACCTTCTTCTTGTCGTCCTTGATGTATTCCTGCTCTACCAGGCAGACTTCGGAATAATACTTGCCCATCTTGCCTTGTACGATCTTATCAACCATATCGGCCGGCTTCCCTTCTTTAAGCAGTTGTTCCTTATAGATTTCCTTTTCCTTGTCCATTTCCGCCGGGTCGACTTCGGCCGGCACGATATATTTCGGGTTGGCGGCGGCAATCTGCATGGCCACGTCCATGGCTAATTCACTCTTATCCGCCGCATCCAGGGCGACCAAAACGCCCAAACGGCCGCCCAAATGCGAATAGGCCGCGACGGTCGCGCCGCTCACTACGGCAAAGCGCTTGATTTCCATTTTCTCGCCGATGGTGCCGCTCAGATTGGCCAGGCTTTCGCCTAAAGTCGCGCCGTCAAAAGGCAGAGCCAGGAGCGCGGCCAGGTCGGCCGGTTTCTGTTCCTGGACCAGCTGCAGCGCGCTCGCGGCAAAATTCTGAAATTTCTCGTTGCGGGAAACAAAATCGGTTTCCGAAACTAATTCTAAAATATAGCCTTCGGTATTGTCCGCGTTCACCGCGACTTTGACCACGCCTTCGTTGGTTTCCCGGTCGGTACGCTTGGCCGCTTTGGAAATGCCTTTCTTGCGCAGTATTTCCACGGCTTTATTCAGATCGTTGCCGGCTTCATCCAGGGCTTTCTTGCAATCAACCATGCCGGCGCCGGTCATTTCACGTAATTGTTTGATGAGTTCCATACTATTTGACTATTGCCGCTCCGCGAGCGACAACCGAGTTTAATTTTTTAAATTCTGCTTGCCCTCCAGGATCGCGCTCTTAATTGATTCCAGCAGCAAGGCGATGGTCTTGGTGGAGTCGTCATTGGCGGGAATAGGATAATTCGCCTCTTCCGGATTGACGTTGGTATCGCAGATGGCGATGATCGGGATATGTTTCTGGCGGGCCTCCCGGACTGCGGTTTCTTCTTCCCGGATATCCCAGACGAACAGGGCGTCCGGCAGCTTGGTCAGGGCGGAAACGCCGCCGACCCGCTCTTCCAGCTTCTTGATCTCCCGGTCGAAGTCCAGGCGTTCTTTCTTGGTATACTTTTCCAGTTTGCCGGTCTCCCGCTTCTCGATCAGATCCAGATATTTCTTGACGGATTTCTTGACGACGGCGAAATTGGTCAGATAGCCGCCGAGCCACTTGCCGACGACATAGGCCTGGCCGGTCTCTACCGCCATTTTCTTCAAATGCGGCGCGACCTGGCTCTTGGTGCCGACGAAGAGGATGTTTTTCCCTTCGCCGACCAGCTTGGCCATGAACTCCAGGGCTTCCTGCAGTTTCTCCTGCGACTTGCGCAGGTCGATGATGTAAACGCCGTTCTTGGCGGTAAAGATGAATTGCTTCATCTTCGGGTGCCAGCGGTTGGTCCGGTGGCCGAAGTGCATGCCGGCTTTGAGCATGTCTTCTACTTTCGGTACTTTGATCATATTTTTCTTTTGAGGATCGCCGGAATAAATCCGGGCTAATCCCTTGACTTCTGCCTTGCCGCTCCGGGTAGCCGGAGAAGAAAATTAATCAAGGCATGATAATTATTAATACAAAAAAGAGGCTGCTTTTAGAGGCCAAACCTCTGTCCCTAAGATATCGCAAATTCCCAGGATTGTCAAGACGTAAATAATGCCAAATCCTAGATATAATATAACTAATATTAGATTAAATCTTATTAATGCTAGCGAATCCGGTCCAACTGCTACTTATTATAAAAATTGCTCAAGGCCTGGTTATAAGCCGCCGCCCGCTGATTATATTCGGCGATCTTGGCCTGGTAATCTGCCAGCGCGTTATTATACTTATTGACCAAGTCGTTATAAGTCGGAACCAAATTATTATATTGGGCGGTCTGGCCGCTATTGTAATAATTATCCAATTGCGTGCGCATGGCGCTGAGCTGCGTTTCTTGGCTGCGCAGGCTGGTTTCCAAAGAATTCAAAGCCGTCTGCCGCGTCGCCAGATCGGCCTTGGCCGTCTTCAAGGAATTGGCCGCCGCCTTAGTCTGGGCGACGCCCTGGTAATTCTGCCCGCTGGTCCGCTGGTAAATTTCCATCTGGCCCAGGCCGGCCGCGCCAAACAGACCGGTGAATTCATCGGCCGGGGTTTGCGCCTGGCCGGCGCTGATGCTTTGCGGAATCACGCCGATCGGGAAATAATTAGTGGTTTCGGCATAACAATAACCGGAGCCGCCTACGGAATCCTCGGCCGGGCAGGCCAGGCCGACGGCGGAATGGTTGGCGGCCGGAAAATCTAAAATGGCGGCGCCATAGCCCAGTTTCCGGAACAGAACGACAGCCAGGAAAGTCTTATCGGAACAAACGCCACGGTCCAGATACAAGGTTTCATAAGGATAATAAGGATTGGTATTACGATTATTGCCGGCCGAGAGCTTAGCGTGATCGTAAGGGATGGACTGGATGAAAGCCATGGTGAAATCCGCTAATTGATCGCCGGTCCAGCCATTGTTAGCCGCAATCGCCTTCAGCTTGGCGGCCAATTCATTCAAGGTGGTGTCTCCGCTCTGCGGCTGCAGGAACAAGCTATAAAAAGCTTCGCGCAAATTAGGCGGCTCGGTCGCGCTGGTATAAGTATAGGTTTTCGGAGCGCTCTGATAGGCCGCATAGCGGGCAGCGGACATAGCCTGCTTGATTTCGTAATTATTGCCCTGATATTTGAAAACGAAATCATGGGTGACGGCGGGATCGGGCGTAGCCGAGACAGCCGGCGTAGCCGTGGCGACCGGAATCTTGGCCAGGTCGGCATTGGTAATGCCCAAACCTTTAATCCGCATCAGGCTGAAGGCGTCATCCGGGCGGCCGAGATAATATAATTTCCGGTCCAAGGGATCAACGTAATAAGCTTGCCCGGCGGACTGGACTTGCAAGAGGATGCGGCCGGCCAGACGCGTCGGCGCGCCATTGGCCTGAAAAGAACCGAGGTCGACATTGCTGACACCCAACCCCAGCGAGCGCATCAAATTAAAAGCATCGGCCGGGCGGCCGAGATAATAACGCCGCTGGTCCAGCGGGTTGACATACCAAGCCTGTCCCTTGTCCTGAACTTGCAATAAGATCCGGCCGGCCAGGTTGGCGGCCGCCTGAGCCGGCGAAGCGACTAGAGGCGCTAAGCTTAAATCAGCGCCGAAAAACACGGCGCCGATGGTCAAACAGACGATAATTTTGAATTTGGCGAAACGCATAATGAATGAATCAATCGATCAAAGTCACGAACAGGTCTTCCGACGGCGGCGACGGCAAATGGCTGACATCGTTGATATAGCTGATCTTGACATAGCCGTCGCGGTCAATAACCAGCTTGCTGATAGAAGACTGGAATATTTCCAGGGACAGGAAGCCGATGACATCGGCGTTCAGAATACCGGTCAAAAGCGCCTTGATGAAATTGCCGTGAGTGAAGACGGCTACCCGCTGGCCGCGATTATGCCGGAATAAGTCGGCCAGGGCGCGGCGGGCGACGGTCTGCATCTTGTCCAATTGCCGGTCCAGGCGGACATAATGCTTGAACTTCTTCTCACGGGTTTTTTCGGACATGTTGAAATACTTTATCCGATGCCAATCCTTCCAGTCGATCTCATCCAAGCGCTGATCGATAAGGATCTCCTGGCCGGCTTTAGCCGTATAGAGGGCGGCGGTTTCCTGCGCCCGGGGCAGACCGCTGGAGTAGGCGCGATCGATACCCAGCGTGAGCAGCCGCTTAGTCAAGAAACCGCGTTGCTTGCGGCCGGCGGCGGACAGCGGCATATTATAATCGCCCAGCTGCTTCTCCTTGGTATAGTCGGGATTGCAGTGCCGAATCAGCAAAAATTCGGTATACGGCTTCCGGGTGGCCGGCTTTAGCTTGATGTAAGGGTTCTGGTACATAATGCGCCGGGCGACCTTAGATATTCTTAGCCACGAATTCCCAGTTGATCAAGTGCTCTAAAACCGCGGTGACGAAATCGGCGCGGCGGTTCTGGTAATCCAGATAATAGGAATGTTCCCAGACATCCAGGCCGAAGACCGGCCGCAGATTATGAGCGATCGGATTGTCGCCGTTAGCGGTCTTCATTATTTTGAGGGTATCGCCGTCTTTAACCAGCCAGACCCAGCCGCTCCCGAACAGTCCGGCCGCGGCGACTTTGAATTCCGTATAAAATTTTTCCACGGAACCGAAGCTCTTGTCCAAGGCGGCGGCTACCGCCGACGACGGCGCCATGGCTTGGCCGGCCGGGCGCAGACAATTCCAGAAAAAACTATGATTAAAATGCTGCGCCGCATTATTGAAGATGCCGGCGCGCTCGGCATTGCCGGCTGTCTTCAAAATGATATTTTCCAGGCTTTCTTTCTCCAGATCCGTACCGGCGATTAGCTTGTTCAGATTGTCGACATAGGCCTGATGGTGCTTGCCGTAATGGAAATCCAGAGTCTGGGACGACATCTGCGGCTCCAGAGCGGTCCGCTCGTATGGTAATTGGGGTAAAGTAAACATATGATTATCGCTTAAATTATTAATAAATATTATAAATTAATTATAACAGAAAACTAAGCTCCGGGCTATCGGACGGCGAAACAAAAAAGTTATGCCAAACCCAGGCTAGACGCTTAATTTACTACGCAAAGACCGCCGCCTGGCATCATAGTCGGGCACGGTCTTAGCGACCAGTTGCCAGAAGCGCGGCGAATGGTTGAATTCCGCCAGGTGGCAGAGCTCGTGGACGATAATATAGTCGGCCGCCTCCGGCGGCAAATCGATAAGGCGGTAATTAAAATTCAGATTGCCGGCACGCGAACAACTGCCCCAGCGGGTTGCCTGGTTGCGGATGCTCACGCGCCCGTACTTGAAGCCGTAAGACCGGTTAAAATTTTCCAGACGTGATAAGACCAAGGAGCGCGCCGCTTCTTTCTTCTGCCGATAATCCGAACGCCGGCCCGCCCCGCCCAAGAGCGGCGTGGGAAATTTTTGGAAATGGTCGAGCCGGGTCAAGAGCCAATCGGCTTTAGCGCGCAGGAAAGCTTCAACAAAACGCCGCGGTAACCAGCGCGGCTGGGTGACGGAGCAAGAACCGTCGCCATAAACCGTCAGGCGCAAACGGCGCGCCCGACGGCTGACTTTGAGAGTATAGGAAAGCTCGCGATCGCGGAGCTTGATCTGCTTGAGCATTTACCAGGTATTCCGGACCGTGCCGACGATCTGATCGATTAAAGCATCCAGGTCGAAAGTGCTGCGCTCTTTAGCACATTCGCCCTGCTTGGGATCATCGTAATTCAGGCACTGCGGATAGCGCAACGTGAAACTGACCGTCGTCAATAAGCCGTCGGACAAGCTCTTATAAACATAATCCGTATAGACCGAACCGGCTGCGCCTTCGCTGCTGGCGCTGATGCAATAGACGCGGTCATTGATCGTCTTGCCCATGGTCCGATCCGGTTGGCTGGAGGCCGGCGGCGTGAGCGGACAATCCAGGGCAACCGGAGAACTGGCGACCGTTATTTGCGGCGGCCATTCCTGCGGCGTAATGTACTGGGCGGGAAACGGCGAGGGGTATCGGAAGGTCAGGCCTTCCCGTCCCTCCTCCGCGATCTGCCAACCGGCCGGCACCGACGCGACACCGGCCGGTCCGGCTATCGGACAAGGCGCAAATTCACAATTCGGTCCGGTCCGGCCGACTGCCGAACCGTCCGGACAGATTTTTGCTTCCAAAGTGCAGGCGACCGGTCCGGGCGGGACGGACGCCGGCCGAAAACCAGGATAAAAAAAATAAACGAGGGCCAACAGGGCCAGCAGGATCACAGCGCCAATCAGGAGCGGCGACGGTTTAAAAGCGAAGGTTTTAGATTTAGGCATATTACCATTATAGCACTATAGGCCTCTTGAGAAAAATCCCAGCTTAACCTATGCTGGTTACATATGCAAGTCCCGATTCGCAAAGGCGACAAAATGCCCCGCCCCAAGGCCGATCCGTTCATGACGGCGGCCAAGTTCGAGGAGCTCAAGGCTAAACTGCACAAATGGAAAACCGTGAACCGGCCGCGCGAAGCCGCCGAGGTGGCGCGCCTGGCGCTCATGGGCGACTTTTCCGAAAATACCGGCTACCAGGTGGCCAAAGGCCGCTTGCGCGGACTGAACCAGCGCATTTTGGATCTAGAAAACCTGCTGGCGCGGGCGGAGATAATCACGGCGCCGACGCTCAGCGACCGCGTGGCCTTAGGCCATCAGGTGACGATTGAAAAAATCGGGCCGGACGGCCGGGGAGAGTCCGGCCGGACTTACCGCATCTTGGGTTCGGCGGAAACCGCGCCGACGAGCGGCGTCATTTCCCATAATTCCCCGCTCGGCGCGGCGCTCTTAGGGCATCGCGTCGGCGAGACCGTCCGCTTGGAAGTCAACGGGAAGATTGCGGAATATAAGATAGTGAGGATAGCCTGATGAAATTCAAAGACGTTTGACAGCCAGAGCTTTCTGATACATATAGGAATCAGTTAGCGACTTGATCGGCTGCCCGGGCGCGATACCTAAAAAATAAGTAGCCGCATCGCATAAGGCGGCGTAATACATCCAAAATTTTAAATTATCATCCAAGCGGCCGGAACGGCCGCTGTTTTTAAAATAAGCCGAGATGATGCCGGAGATGATTTCTTGGTCAAAACCGTCGCCGCCATCCGGATAGGACCATTCTACCAGCATCAATCCTAAATCATACCAACGCGGCCCGTAAAAGCTCCATTCAAAATCCAAAACCGTCTTGATCTCATCGCCGGCCGGCTGATAGATAAGATTTTTACTGCGCCAATCGCCGTGCACCAAGCTGAAATCACCGGCTAAGGATTTAAAATCATTTCTAGCCTGAGCCAGCTCGGACAGGAAATCATCTGCTTCCCGCAAAGCATGGCGCAAGAGGGCGGCGCTCCCCAAGGCGCGATCAATCTCCGTCAGGCCGGTACGATGGGTCCGCTGCCAAATATCTTGTCCGGAAGTCAGTTGATGTAACCTGGATAATAATTCAGCGGCCGCTTTGGCTTCGCTAAGATGCGGCAGCTGACTATGCCCAACGGCAACACTCCGGCCGACGACAAACGGATATAATCGCAAGTTCTCAGCAAAATCCGGACAACTGGCAAATGAGCCATCGCGATCCTTGATCGGCGGGACAGCCGGGAAGCCTAAATCAGCCAGACTTGCTAGGATGCTCGATTCTTCTACAACGTTAGCCAAGGGTAAAATCTTGCCGATTTTTAAAAAATACGATTGCCCGCCGGCTTCGACGCGGTAATTATTATTATAATAATTATCGGAAATAATCTTTAAGCTGGCCCGGCCGCCCAATTCGTAATGTTTATATAAGTAATCGGCTATCGCTGCCTGGTCCATAAGCCTGAATCTAAACATTGAATTTTCCCCGCCATTTCCGGATCGCCGCCCGCACGGCCAGATGCCGCGGCGAAAAGCCGTGGCCGACGCCCTTGATGATAATCGTGTCGGCTCGCTGCCGGGCTAAGGCCGCCCGGAACCAAGCGGCGATTTCCTTGGCCGGCCGGTCCCCGAATTCGTCTGCTTCAGCTAGAATCGCTAACAGCGGCTTTTTTATTTTATTGAGCAGGACCGGCTTGCGCCCGCTGGCGTAACCGAAAATTTCTTCCGCGCTCTCCGGCGTATACAAGCTGATGAAACGCTGGGCATCAATCAGTTTCGGCCAGACCGACAGAGGCAAGAGCTCGTGCTTCTTCCCTGCCTTGACCATTTGACGGGCGCGAGCCAAAGCTCGACGATAAACCGCCGGACTGGCATCCTGATGGACGGTGGAGTAATCGCTCATCGGCGCCAAAAGCACCGCGCCTTTCACCCGGCTGCGCGGCCGCTTGGCCAGATAGTAGACGGCTTTCTGGCAGCCGGTCGAATGACCGACCAGAAATATATTTTTCGCGCCCAAATTCCGAGCGTAATCGACCGCGCCGTCGATATCATCTGCACATTCGGTAAACACTTCGTGTGCCATGCCGGCGTCGCGATATTTGGTCGGGCGGCCTGATTTCAGCATGCGTCTGACGCCGCCCATCACGCCGCTGCCCCGGTTATTGAACAAGAGCGCGCCAGTATCACGGCTGACTAACGACAAAGCCAGCTCATGGCGCGAAAACAGATTGCCGCCCAGACCATGCAGAAATATATAAACCGTCTTGGGCCGCCGCGGACCGAAATAAATGCCGGGCAACAAATAACGCTTGGGCGTTTCAAGGCTCACCAGCCGGGCCGGCAAAAGACGAAGCGACAGCCGCTTGGTTTTCTTGGTTCTGGCGTAAGACATAGAAAAAAAATTAAATTGCGAAACGGCCAGGCAGCTTCTCTTGCATGGCTTGAGCGCGTCTAATGATATCGATACTCTTCTCCCCCAAATAATTATAGAACTTGCGTCCTAGAAGATCATCTAGAGGCAGCCATTCCGGCAAGCCCAGATAGGCGCTCTCATACTGGTCGCAATTATCTTTGGACAATTCCCCGTCTATTCGCTCCACCAACAAATAAATCAACGGACAATTCCATTCTGGCGCCGCTGCGCCGCGCGTCATCGGCTTGAAAAAAGAAGTAAGGGCATGGAAGGCGTAAAGCGGCCGGACTTTCAGGCCGGTTTCCTCCCAGAACTCCCGCGCCACGGCCTCTTCCAGGGTCTCGTCGATTTCCACTCCCCCACCCGGAAAGTCATAGCCGTCCCATTGCCTGGATAACAGGACTTGGCCGTCTTCTATTAAAACGCCATAGACCGAAGGGCGGAATTTCAGGCGCGAAGGCGGCACCTCGTATTCGTTTCCCTTGATGTCGTGGCAGATGACTTGCGATTTCATAGAATATTATTAATCGAAATAAGCGATATCCCACCACTTGGCGTCCACGAAGCGATGCTTCCGATCCAAGGACGCAATCGCCGCCAGCTCAGTTGCGGACAGCGCAAAATCAAAGACATTAATATTCTCTTTTATCCGTATCGGCGTCGTGCTTTTCGGAATGACTATCGTGCCGCGCTGAATTCCCCAGCGGAGCAATACCTGGGCCGGCGTTTTTTGGTGCGCGTCAGCGATAGCCTTAATCTTCGGATCGTCGATCAAAACCGGCTGGCCGTTTCCGGTCCGGACTTCGCCCGGCCGGCCGAGCGGCGAATAGGCGGTCATGGTGATGCTATTGCGCCGGCAGAAATCAATGAGCTCGGTCTGTTGCAGGTAAGGATGGAGCTCAATCTGATTGACCGCCGGCTTGGTCTTGGCGTAAGCCAATAAATCAATAATCATCGGACCGGTGAAATTAGCCACGCCGATGGCGCGTACCAATCCGGCTTTAGCCAGGTCTTCCATCGCTTCCCAGGTCTCGCGGATAGATACCGGAGCCAAAGCCGTATGGCCCTCCGCGGTCCGGCCGGTGCCGGACTGCAGAGTCAGGCCCCAATGAATAAGGAACAAATCCAGATAATCCAATTGCAGATCGCGCAAAGTGGTTTCGCAGGCGGTGCGGACGTCGGCCCGGGCATGCATATGGTTCCAGAGCTTGCTGGTCACGAAAATATCTTCCCGCTGCACGGCGCCGGACTTAAAGACGGCCTGCAGGGCGGCGCCGACTTCCGGCTCGTTCTGATATATGGGCGCGCAGTCAATGTGCTGATAGCCGGCTTCGGTCAGCGCGTATTTGACGGCGTCTCCGACCTGGTTCGGCTCGGATTTCCAGGTGCCCAGCCCCAGGACCGGCATCTTGGCGCCGGTATTCAAAGTTAAATATTCCATATGATTAAAATGATAGGAGTTGATAATTATCTATATGCCCGCCCAAGGCCAGAAAAATCAGATAAGCCGTCGCGGCGTTCTCCAGCATGAGCAGCGGGATGCCTAAAAGGAAATACCATTTCCTGGTCTTATGCCGAAACGCGAACATGCCTAAGTAAATACCCAGGCTGCCGAAAGCGGCGGCCAGCAAGAACATCATACCCTCGGAAATCCGTTCCGCGCCGGGCCGGGACGAGTCCAGCTTGTCTATCAGCATGACCAAAAAGGCGGCCAGATTGGTCAAGCCGAGGATTATCAGGATATATAGTGCCGGAAAACTTATCGTCATATTGTTTAATTATAGCATATATTTTATCATTCGCTTATTTGACAATATGGCTGATAGTTAGTAATATTGAAAATCAATATCCGTGAGGTCATAAATGACAGAAATCATTCAGTTCCTTCAAAAATCGGTGGAAGTCGGCAATTTCGGCTTCAACCTGACTACCGCCAGCGCCCTGCTCACCATAGTGCTCAGCACTTACCAGATGTGGGGCGTTACTCAGCAGATAAAAACCATTAATCGGAAGCGTTCGGCGGAAATGATCATCATGCCGCTCTTCGTCTTCGGTTTCTATTATCTCTATATCGCGCTGCTTTACGGCTTATACGCCGGACGGCTCGCTGTCGTCTATAACGGGCTGAGCACCTTCTTCTACCTCGCTATGCTCATGGCCGCTTGGCGCTACCAGAAGATGAAGCCGATAGATTATCTGACTCTTAGCCTATTTTCCTTGATGATCCCGATGATGATCATGATACCGGACAAGAAAAGCGCCTATATGAGCTGCGCAGCCGTGATGCTCCTGGGTATGTTGATCCAGCTCATCTACGTCATCGTCAAGAAGAAAAAAGGGGTCTTGGAGACAAAGCTGATAGACGCTTATATCGTGACCAATTCCTCCTGGCTCATCTACGGCATCTTGACCAGAGACTGGGCTTTCCAGATTTCCAGCGCGGTCGGACTATCGCTCCTTATCCCCTTGAGCATCCTGCTTAGGAAGTATAAAGACAGTTGAAAATTTAAACTGTCTTTTTTTATTTAAAAAAGCCGCGTGGATAAACCAGCGGCTTGAAAAAAGTGTTTCCTCGCACTTAGGCGGCGAGGGAGTGGGGTAAGCAGTCTTCTACGCGCATTGAGTTGACCGCGGCGTGTAGATAATGGTCGATGTCCATGAAACAATCCGGCAAAACACCGCCGTGCTGTCTGACGTTCGCGCAGACATCCCAAGGAGACATCTGCAGAGCGCAAGATAGATTCATAACGGCGATGAAGACATCTTCTTCCGATCTGAGACCGGATACGCCGCAGGAATAGACATAACCATTCAAGGTCACGGCAATCGCACCAGGAAAACGTAATTTATCGTTTGCGCTGTTTGCAGACGACACTTCTCCGAGTGCGCGCATGCGGGCGACTTTTTCGGCGGCGAAATATATGCCGAATTCCGACGGCTTGAAGGCTGAAAAAGCGGTGAAATTTCTGCCTTCGTTATCCATATCGCCGATATTGACCCTGATGCCGGTTCTGTTTTTATCTGCGCCTCGGATGCTAACCGGCAAACCGGTTATGGCTTCGAACCAGCCGATACTGATTGCCATTAATTCGGCTTGTTTTTTGAAATCTAAAAAATTTATATCTAAGATTTCGGACATCACGTCCTCCTTACGTTTAGTGATTATTTATAGTTGATTATATTGTCAAAGTAATGTTCTAACATATCATAAAGCTACATTTTTGTCAAACCAACAAATAACTATAATGACCTCCTCCCCGCACTCAAAAAGACTGCCCTAACGGACAGTCTTTTTTCATACGGGGTTTCCTTCCGGGCTTTCATTAGAATCCGAGCGTCGCTTCTTGCGGTAGATCCTTCTGGCCTTGC
>Ga0265297_10000351_pt1 | contig 146386 bp, 183 predicted proteins | sample Munlanlwell13791_FD_192502 | JGI IMG/M metagenome (GOLD analysis project Ga0265297, IMG submission 192502) | Leachate microbial communities from a municipal landfill in Southern Ontario, Canada - Leachate well 137-91 | ecosystem: Engineered > Solid waste > Landfill > Unclassified | place... | reverse complement strand
AATAACAAGATCAAGAACCTGCTGAAAGATTAGTGAGTATAAAATTGGATAAAAAACATTATTTCAAGATTTTATTGTATAGAATTATGCAGCGTGTTCGTAATCTATCAAATCATCTAATTTTTCATATTTCATATTTCTTGATAAAATCAAGCCTGTTCCTAGAATGCATAAACCACAATAAACAATTGCTCCAGCTTTGTGATTTTTTGCATCGAATTCATAATCTTGTATATTCTTAAGAATTTCTCTTCTTTGACATACCAAATCTTGAGAAATAGCAGAAAGATTAGATTTTTCCACTCTTAATTTTTCAGCTTCATTATAGCTTTCATTTGCATTTTTTAACTGCCCTATTGTTCCTGCTAATCCCATTACTAAAAAAGCTAAGCCTATTCCAGTTCTTTTCTTAAGCGCCATAACTATAAAAATAATATATTTAGGATTTAAATATTTAATCTTAATCATGGATTCATTAAAATTATTAATAAGCTTCAACCACATTTAATTATACTTCCTGCAAATCTTATGAGTCTACCACATTTCTAATAATTCCCCAATTAATTAGAATCTCATAAACATTTTAATTTAATCATCAGCTCAGCATATGCCCTAATAGAATACTAATAAGCCAATGTTTATATCTTAATAAAACAAAAAACAAAACTACTGACATCAAGCTAAACAACAGAAGCCTCATTGTTTTAAGTTTTATATTATTAATAAATTCAATAAATATCACATAGAAACCCTTAAATAGTTATTTTATTTTTAATAATAAAAGAGATGTAAAATGGAACCATTTGTTTTAGCAGCGATTCTTGGAGGTTTAGGCGGATTAACAAGAGGCTTTGTTGGATTAATGAAAGCATTATCCTTAAAAAGAAAAATTCTCTGGGGCTATTATGCAATTACAGTTGTAATTGCAGTTGTTATTGGTGTTTTCACAGGAGTAATTTTTGATTTTGATTATAGATTATCTCTTCTAGCTGGTTATGCAGGAACAGATATTTTAGAAGCTATTTACAAATCTTTTTCAGTGCAAAAAGTTTACGTTAAAAAATGAAAAAAAGAAGAACTAATTCATCAAAACTAACAGGAATTTCAGGCTGGCTTTTAGCAGCTTTGATTTTTATGTTCTTATTTGCACTAGAATCTTTTTGGATGTTTGCAATAAGAGTTTTTAGATTAATTTTCTTAAACCTTCCTCTTAAAGGTATAATTGGAAATTTAATTTCAATAATTATCTTATTATTAGTTTCAATATTTGCAATTTATAGTATTTACTTAATTCTCAAAAAAAGAAAAAAAGCAGTTAAAATATCTATAAAAGCATTATATCTTGGAATCTTATTTTCATTTTGGTATGATATAATTGGATTATTTTTATATGAATATAATTTTACAGAAACTATCTCAGGAATCACTATGTTTATTATAAATTTTGCAATTTTATATTTAGTTCTCTGCTACTTTAAAAAATCTAAAAGAGTTAAAAATACATTAAGAAAATGAAAAAATGGTTAAAAGGCGGATTGTGGGGAACATTTGCATTAATTATTTTATATTTTATCTCACTAACATTTAATATGGGCTGGTTCAGGCTCATTAAAAGTTTTCTCTTAGCAATAGTTAAATATCTTAACTTAAGTGTTATAAATAATTCTGGGATTCTTAACTTAATCTTATTTATTTTAGTGGGAATTGTAGGATTTATTATAGGATTATTTATCTCTTGGTTATATGGAAATATAAAAGAGGATACTCTAAAAAATGCCAAATAAAGAGTTAGTTAAATTCATAAAAGAGTCAAGAAAAAGAGGTTTTGATGATTTTCAGATTAAAGAGCCATTATTAAAGCACGGATGGCCACTAGAAGAAATAGAAAAAGCATTTTCTTCATTAAAACCCCATTACAAATACAAACATAAACTGCAGATTTATATTGATTCAGAAGTTCTCCAGTCAATTGAAAAAAGAGCAAAAAAGAATATGTTTAACTTAAATGAGCAGATTGAAGATATTTTAAGAAGAAGCTGTGTTAATCTTAAGAAAAAGAAATCTCCTTCTTATAATGAAAAGCTAGATGACACTTTAATTAAAATATTTTCAAAAAGAAAATATAAAAAATAATGCATAATTTTAAATATATTCAAATCTTAAGATAAATATGAATAACAATAATTATGAACTTTTTATGAAAACTGATGTTAGTAGGTATATTGGAGAATGGGTTGCAATATGTGATGGAAAAATAGTATCTCATGGTAAAAAAGTAAAAGAGGTTTTAAATCAAGCAACTTCTAAGTGTCCAGGCAAAAAGCCATTAATCGCAAGAATTCCAGAGCAAGAAACAATGATTTTTTAATTAATATGGCTTTGAGTTTTAGATATAAATCAGTAAAGCGACCTGATGGAACTGAAAGTAAAACCCCTTCTATTCCAATTACCTTAATTGGGGTTAAAATGAACTTCGATTCTATTGCACTTATTGATTCAGGAGCAGATATTTCTGCAATTTCTAAGGATGTTGCTGAACTTCTTGGTATTAGGTTGGATGGAGAAATAAATCCTGCTTTTGGAATTGGGGGCAGAGTTGATTCATTAGAATCTAAAATGAGTATAATTATTGAAAAAGGACATGAACATTATCCTTTAGAAATACCTGTAAAAGTAATTCTTGGAAATTATGATTTTCCTATTCTTTTAGGAAGAGCTGGTTTTTTTGATGAATTTGTAATCTCATTTCATCAAAAAGAAGAAAGATTATCTTTGAAAAAGACATATCCAACTAAATAAAATATTTTCTTTTTTTGCATTTTCTTCTATTAATTAATTTTTTAATCTTTTTATTCCATCTATCAATATTTAGATATTTAGCAAAACTAATAAATTTACTTCTTAACATTTTTCTATCTTTATTTAATCTAAATCCATCTCTATAATCCTGCCAGTCATCCCAATATTCATTAAATTCCAGGCAATTATTAATAATATTCTGTTTTTTATCATCTAAAAATATTTTTGCATCAACTCTTCCATCATGTCTTCTAGTTTTTGAGTTCATATTAAAGATACTGGCAGATTTCTCTGCCAGATGTATATTAAATTGTTAACCTTATTAGGATAAATCCTAAAGGATGCAGCACATGGCATTGCATTATTTTTCCATCATTGTAGCTTCAAGCACATGGCAATTTTTGTTTATTCGAAGCAATATGATTAATTTTGAGGAGCAGTTTCACTTATTTTTTGTATTTTATCTAAAGCTTCATCAATTGTTTTTATTTGTTCATTTAATGAATTTTCTGCAGAAGATTTTCTTTTTTCAATATTATTCGCATCTCTCTCAGAATCATTTATTTTAATTTCTTTTTCTCTCTTTGTTCTTTCAACATCCTGTTTTATATTCATCTCCCAATTTTTTAAATCAGCTTTAAGTTTTTCAACATTATTTCTTGATTCCTCTACTTCCTCAGCTAATTCAGTTTTAGAATTAATTAATTCAAGTTTTTTTCTTGTTAATCTTTCAACAATGGAATATCTGCTTTGTGATTCTGACATAGTATACTTTAGTATACTTTTATTTATAAGAATTATGAGAACTCATAACATTTTTTATAATATCTACATTCTGCTTAGTGGTTTTAAAAAATTAGACTATAAAAATTAACTAGTAAAACTCATCCAACATGCTTTCATCAAAATTCCTGTTTCCATTTGATTTTTCTCCTAAATCAAAATAAGGATTTTTATCTTCTTTTGTTTCTTCAAAAGGAGATTCATATAATTTCTCATTTATCTTGCTTTTATTTTCACTATTTTCTTTGCTTCCAATGTTTTCTTTTATTGCACTAGCCATATTTTGATTTAAGAAATCAAAGCTAGCTGGTTTTGTTTCTTTTTCTTTATCAACATATATTTTCTCATTTCCTACTTTTACATATTCTCCCTTTCTTTTGCTGTAAACTTTTCCTCCACCAAGAGCAGCTCCTACAAGAACAGCAAGTATAACAATTATCAAAAACCAATTATCTGATTTCTCGCTTCCCAATCCTCCGATTTTTCCATTACTGATTTCCAGAATTCTGTGAGAACTTGCTTTGTAATTTTCAAATTCTGCCTGAACATAGAAATTATAAACCCCATCTTTTATTTCAGAAGGTAAAAATATCTTTGTTGTCTCTGTTTTTTCTTCAAAACTTCCAAGATAAATTGTATCTTTTCCAGAACTGATAATCTGATTATCTTTTTCAATCCAAAAACTAATAATAACATCTCCTTTTATATCTGTCATTCCCTTAACAAAATAAGTAAAATTAAAGAATTGTCCAGCAGAAGCAGGAGAATCTATTTCTAATATTTTTACATCAAATAATTTAACACATCTGTTTTTATAACAACTATAACTAAAATTACAATCTGCATCTTTACGGCACTCAATTATTGCAGGTCCTGCACCCCCAGAACTCCTGCTTCCTCCTGAACTTCCTCCGCTAACAGGAGCAACATACTCTCTAGCAGAATAAACCGAAAATCCAGTTACATTAAAAGTAAAAGTTCCATTTTCATAACTTTCCTCAACACAATCAGAGCATACAGCATCATTTCTTAAAACTTCTGGATTCACAAATGTTAGATTATACAATTTCAATTTAGCCCTTTTATTTAATCCAGTTAACACAGAAGAATCAACTTCAATTCTATTAAAAGAAATATTGATATTCTTTGTTAAATTCAACACATTACTTTCTAAATTGCTGGATAAATCAACATCTTCTAAAAAATTAATAAAACCATAATCAGTTCTTTCAAGAGTTAAATTAGTTATATTCATTAATTCACTATGATTCATTCTAGTAGGCAAGTCAGTTGAATTTCCATTAAAGCCATTATCATCCACAATTGCTGAATAATTTATTGTTAGCGTTCTTATTGCAGAAGTATTAATGTTTCCAGCAATATCAGTGCAATTTATGTTCCAAGTGTATGCTTCATTAACAAGATAAATAGTGATATTATTTATTTGATTTTTACCGGGACTACTAACACTTTTATTAACAAGATTATTAATTACAAGACTGCAGTTAACAATAGAATTTGCATCAGAAACATTATAATAAAAATCAATAGTATTTGTACTATCATTCACATCATTATCAGAAGGATTAATCAGGTTAACAGCAGGTTTAGTCAAATCAATTGTAAAATTAACACTATCACTTCCTTTCAAATTAGCAGAATCATTTACCCATACATAAACTAAGTGATTTCCCTCACTTAAATTTAAACTGGCATTAGAACAACTAGCTAATGTAGTATTTGTAATTCCTAGATCAACACTATACCAGCAAGAATTAACATCTGCTGACGAAACACTGTAATTCAAAGAAACACTTGTATTATAATTTAGATATTGATTATCAGTGGGATATTCAATATTAATAACAGGATTAACAGTATCAATTGCAAAGCTGATATTAACTGTATTATTTGCATTTCCAGCAGAATCAATACACCAGAATTTAGCTGTATAGCTCCCATCATCAACATTCCTATTATAACTTGCTCCAGTATTAGAACTATTCAAAGTCATTGTATAATTTGTTGCAAAATCATTTAAACTAAAAACACAAGAACTCAAATTTTCATTTGAACTTACTGAAAAACTAACAGAAGAATCAGTATAGGTCTGGCTTGCAGGAGAGACAATTGTTATAAGCGGATTAGTTGTATCAATTCTTAAACTTCTTGTTGCAGTTGAAGCTGAATTGCTTGCATTATCATAAATACTGACATTAAATTTATAACTCTCATCTGTTAATCCAGTCCAGTTAATTTCTCTTCTAGCATCTGTATAAGAACTTGAATTAACAGAACTTCCATTAGAATAATATAAATTAAAAGTTATATTTTTTTCATTTGCCTCACTTGCACTAACTTTAACATAAATATTATTTCTGTTCAGCAGACTATTATCTGAATCACTTTCACTGGAATAATCAATTGTAGGATTTGTTGTATCAATTGTAAACGTAACAGAACCAGTTCCATTGTTCCCATTTGTATCATTTGCATAAACATACACAGTATGACTTCCTGCACTCCATGTCTCTGAAGTTATGTCAGAACAAACCCCATTAGTTCCCAAACTAGTATTAGTAACTCCATTATTAACTGAATACCAGCAAGAATCTAAATTAGGATCTGAAATAGTTAAATCAATATCTAACCCAGTATCAGAAGAATAACTATTATTTGCAGGTGAGTTGAATGTTATTGTTGGGGCACTTAAATCTTCAGTTGTAAAATTAACAATAGTAACTATCCAGTTAGCAGTTATGTTGCTATTACTCATTTCAGCTGTTTTATTTGTATAAACAAAAAAAGTATAATTATTAAAATCTCCAGTTGCATTTACTTCCCAGCTAATAATTCGAGATTCTCCTTCAGCTAATGTTAAATTATAGGGATTGGCAGTTAATGTATAAAATGGACTTGCCCCAATTGTTGTATTGACTAAACCTGATTTTCCAATAACATCTACTAAACCAATATCAGTTAAACCATACATTGTACTGCTAACTCTATTGCAAGATGTAAATGAAGTTCCAGATTGATAACAAGAACTTTGAATTTGAACATTTTTACTTGAATTTTGCGGATAAGTTATAGATTTATAATATCCATTGCTTCCTGCAACATTTTGTATTACAAAATAATCTACTCCTGGATTAAGTGCAACAGGAGTTGTTAGTTCCCCGCAATTCCATGCATTATTAACTCCAGTTACTAGCTTGCTTGCAATTACTGAATAACTAGAATTATAAAGATAAACCCATTTATCTCCATCATCATACTTGCATAATTCTACAGCATATTTAACTGAAGGAACTTGGAATTCATAACCCATCATATAACCCCAGCTATTGGGTCCAGTATAACTTGAAGGAAACATTTCCCTGAAAGGATAATGATCTGCAGTAGGATCCAAGCTAACATTTATCTCACCACAATTTGCATTATAACAACTCACATTAACAGAGATTGTAAAAGTATTATTTTGCGTAACATTAATATCCCCTGCAGGGGTAATTAGGGACAATCCAATATTGGGAGTATCTTTTGTAAAACTTATAGAATTATTTCCTATATTATTTGCACTATCATTGCAATAAACAACAAAAGTATTAATTCCATCAATTGTTGCAACATTTGTAAAATTTGTTCCAGCTGCAACAGAAGAAGAATTCCAAACCCCGGAACTATTTGAATACCAGCATCTGCTCAATGTATTTACATCTGAATAAGTATAATTTATACTAGAAATATTTATATTATATTTCTCTGATTCAATAGGATAAGTTATATTTATTACAGGAGCAATAGTATCGTAAGTTATTGTCCAGTTAGTTGAATTCCATCCACAGTTTGCTAACCAATCACAAGAATAATAATTCCATTTGAATGTATTATCATAAGGAAGAATAACAGAAATATTTGTTTGATTGTAAGTTCCATTTATAATTCTGGTAGTAATATTAACAACAGAATTTGTGGAATTCCAGATGTAAAGTGTTGAATTTCTAAGTTCAGCATTTTCAGTATAATTTGCAGCAAAATAAGAAGTTGCATTTTTTGTAAAAGTATTATTTATAGGAGTCTTCAAATAAATATAAGGAGGAGTTGTATCTGAAACATTAAAAGTTCCACTTATATTCAACTGGTTATTTAAGCTGTCATTTGCATAAATAGTATAATTTGTTTCTCCAAGATCCCAACTGCTGTTTGTTTTAACTGATATATTCCATAAATTTCCTACAGTATTAGTCATATAACCTTGGAACAAAACCACACCCCCAATAAAACTCTCCCATATTTTTAACAAAACATTTTTAGCATTTTCAATGTAAGTTGTTATAGTTACATTTGATCCCTGATTAATTGCAACCCCTCCAATACCACTTTGATTCATTGAACTAACATTGTATATCTTTAAATTTGAATAAAGAGTATAATTGAATAATCTCGAAGAATTAAAATTAGTTAAACTATAATTTCCCCAAGAATGCCATTTATAAGGGTAAGTCCCATTAGTTAAAAATAAAGAATAATTCCAGATATTAGCAGAAATATTATTTGCAGTATAATTTGTTCCATTTATTTCTAACAATACAGTTCCATTTGTATTTAATATAGTCACATTAAAGATAGCAATTCCACTTCCATTCATTGTCGCATTATTTCCTCCATAATAAGAAAACAAAGGATATACTGCATCTCTAAAAAATCCAACAGAATTATTTCCTGTGTTTCCTGCACTATCATTGCAATAAACAGTAAAATCATTGGCTCCATCAATTGTTTTAACATTTGTAAAATTTGTTCCAGCTGTAACAGAAGAAGAATTCCAAACCCCGGAACTATTTGAATACCAGCAATAACCTCCTCCATTATAATCAGAATAAGTGTAGTTTATTACACTCAAATTAAAAGTATAATTTGTATTAATAGGATAACTTATATTTATTACAGGAGAAATTGTATCTATGTTTATTGTTCTGCTTTCAGTAGAACTTAAACTTCCAGAAGAATTTGTTTTAAAAACCCGGTAAGTGTAAGTTCCATCATTCAGTCCTGTTGTTGTATTCTTAGCCTGATTTGTATAAAGATACCATTGTGTTGAATTAAACTTATTTAAGTTAGAGATATATTGTTGATAAACCTCTGAATCATTTAAACTTCTATTCCAAATTCTTACTTCATCAATTGAACCATTAAAATAATCTGTGCAGCAACCACCATTATTGGCATTTCTTGTACCAATCACCATATTTCCATCAGGATAGAATTTAAAGGCAGATTCAGCTGATTGAGTTATAAATATTCCATTTAGATAAATCTTCACAGTTGTTGCATTCCCAACAACTGTGCCATAATACCACTGATTTGCTGAAAGACTCCCTGCCCCTGTGCAAGGGCCATCATTTGTAGCGCAAAGACCACTGGAAGTTACATAAATATATCCTTCATATCCAGCATTATGGTTGTCTTTAGCTAAAATAGCATTCCAGCCTGTTTCAAGAAGTTTAGGATAAAACCAGAAAGAAATACTCTTTGGTTGATTTCCATCACCCATATCCAGAGAATTAGAACTCCCTAAATTAATATAATTTCCATTGGTTCTATTAAATGAGTAAGCTCCCCCATATTTTCCTGAAAAATTCCATAAAGTTCCATTAACTGTTCCATTATTCCCATATTTAGAAACATCAACAGCATAAGTTGAATTTTCTCCAATAGAACTAATATTATCAAAATTCATCATTAAAATTAAAGAATCATCATAAATTGTAAAATTAGTTGTATTCCAGTTGTAAATTAAAGAACCTAAATTTGCTGTTTCTGGAACAGAAACATTTACTATAAATGAAGTATCTTTTGTAATTATTCCATTAGCAGGAGTTGGACTATTAAACCCGATTGTAGCTATTTGAGTTAGATTTTCTCTAACATAAACAGAAACATTTCCAGAGTCATAATGCCAGGAATCTGAAGTCATCCAAGTAGCTTTAGAATCCATTGTAGAAAAATCATTATTTGTCAAACAAAAATCACCAGTGCAGCTATCCAACTTTGAATATCCTAAAAATATTGCTTCCCCATCACCCCCTTCATTAAATCCCAGGCATACATCAAGATAAAGAGTTGAATTTATTCCACGGGAAATATTCACAGCATTAATATAACATGCCCTGGTTAAATTATGCATAGAAGGATATGTTAGGTTTATAGAATAATCAAACCCATAAGTATGATCAATAATCCTTAATGTTGTAAAATTAAGCTGTTGCCAGGCAGGATAAATTGTAGTAACAGTTTCGCTTCCAGTATAATTTAACATAGCATAATTACTATTATACAATTTAGTTACAGTGATAAAATTAGAAGAGGAACAAGTGGATGTAGGGCTTGAACATGCCTGGATTTTTTTAGCAACTAATGTCCATCCTCCCCCATCTGTAGTCATATCACAATAAACTTGAAAAGAAGCATTTCCTCCTGCTCCATCAGGATCAATCCAATAAATTCCATCACCTGTTGAGTATCCCGCATTTATTATTTGCGTACAGGATGTTCCAGCATTTCCAGAAGAAGTTCCATCTCCTGCAAAGACTAAATTAATCAAAAACAAAATTACAATTAATAAAAATATAATTTTTTTACTCATCTTTTCCTCCAATTATTATTTTAATTTTTCTTCCTGAATATTCTTTAGGAATAATTACATGAGCTCCTGTTCCAAAATCTGTTGCAGTTCTCTCGAGAATCTCGCTTCCAGAAAATTCTACAACAATTTTATTAGAATTACCTTTCTTTCTTTCTTTTTTCTCTCTACTAGAATTATTTCTATTCACTCTCTTTTCCCCCAATACATATATATTAGATATATATGTAATTTATAAAGCTTTTGCAAGATCTATTCATAAATATCTAAAACTAATCCTAAAATATTTTTCTTTTATCTCCATCAAATCTTGGAGAAGAAACTGCTAATAATGTTAAATTCCCAGAATCTTTATATTTTGTATTCTTAGGTATATATACAAGATCTCCTTTTTTGGCATAAAACTCTTTATCTTCAACAAAAAATTTTCCTTCACCCTCAAGAACAAAATATGCTAAATCACTTTCTGAATTTAACCCAAATTTTTGTTGTCCGGTAAGTTTAACTTTTGCTATAGAAAATCTTGCATAATCAGGATTATTAAGAAGATTCTGTACTTTGATTGCTCCAAGATCATTTTCTTGAATATCTTCGGATTTAATGTGTTTTGCTTTCATATTTTAATAGAAAAATTAAGATTAATAAATCTTACTCTGATGGATGATTAATTTTGTCTTAATAAACCCTCTATTTCAGAATTTCTTTTTAGGCCTTAGGGGCTTATATTTTTTCTTATCTATTTCCTCTGATTCTTCTTCAACAGCTTCTATTTTGGGCTTTGCAATTTTCCCTTCAATGCTTTTAACTAATCTTTCAATTTCCTGTCTTGAGAATTCAACATTTCCTATTGATTTATCACTTGATATTTCAACAGCTATTCTTGTTTTATCTAAATCAATTATATCTTCTTTAATTATAACATCATCTATCTTAAATTTCCCTTCTGCTCTCTGCTTCCCTGCTTTTCTCTTCATTAATATTTTCATTTTTTCTTCATAAAATCTACTAAAGCTGTATCTAATCTATCAAATAACATTTGTGTTAAACCCTCATATTGTAGTTTTGTTCTATTTTTAATTTGAAAGTCAGATAATATTTGTGTTATCTCTATATACATTCCTGCAGCACTATAAACAGAATGAGGAGTTGAAGCTATATCGTTTTCATAAATTTGAACTAATTTTACTAAAGCACCATATTTTCTCAATTCATCGCTTATTGGTATTTCTTCTGCCATTTTATTAATCCTTATTTTTATTATTTAAATATTCTCAATATCTTAATCTTCATCATCTACACATCTTATGTCTTAATAAGATATAGATATTAGCCATTTTTATTTAACATTAAATTTAACAGGGTAAGATATTGCATTTCCAGCTTCATCAATTATCTGAACATTTAAACTGTAATTTCCTGGTGTGAACATTACTTTTTTAGTGCAAAGTATTTGCTGAGATCCGCTGCAAAGAGTTTTCTCTTTTTCCATTCCTCTGTATTCATAAGTGTAAGATACTTTATCTAAATTATCTTCAGTTATATTCAAACTAAAATAAATATATTTTGAATCTTTTCCTGTTCCTTGCTTCCAGAAGCTCTTGGGATTATTCAACACAGGATAAACAACATCAACATTTAATTTCTTAATCTGAGATTTTTTCTCATTGTTAGCAACATCTTTAACAATGAAGTAATATTCTATTTTTTGATTATTATAGCTCTTCAAATCAACACTAACAAAACACCACTGCTTATTTCCAGAAGAACAATTTTTCAATTCTTTTTGCTTAAACCCGGTTTCAAGATTTCCATAATAAATTGTAATACCCTTCACATTATCTTCTGAATATTGAACATAGAAATCCCCAGAAGCATAACCGCTTCTAGGCTCTGTTTTATGTATTCTTGGAACTTTACTATCAATAATAAAAGTTCTCTCAATATCAACATAATTTCCTAAAACATCCATTGCCTTAAAAGTTATATTATTAAATCCCTCTTTAAATGAAACTTTCCTGCTATAATCGTAACAATTATTACATAATCTTACTCCTTTTTTTCCATAAATATTATCTATATAATAAACACTTGATTTTTCATCTAAACTAAATTCAACTAAAATAGCTCTAGAATCATAAACTTTTTTATTAATTGGACTTTTTAATGTAAATTCAGGAGGAGACTGATCAATAGTTCCATTTCCAAATTTATCACATATATCGCCAATAGTATTGCAAACATTCCAGTTTCCCTGATTATAGCAATTTTTAGTATTATTATAAACTGACATGCAACGTTCACATCCTCCACTAGAGCTGCATGTGGGGTCTTTGATTGCAGGATTGCAATAATCAATTTTATCTCCTTTATCAAAACACGCCCAAAATTCAGCACTAACTAAGGATATAGATATAATTAAGATTAGTGAAATCATTAAACTAATTGTTATTTTATTTACCATCTTTTATTTCCTCTTATTTTAATAATATATAATTTTAAACAACTCAGCATCTGTTGATATAAACTTAATATCAGCATCCTTGTTGTTTGTCTTAACAAGCTATTGATTATCAATCACATCACCAAATGCTATTTCCGTGTTATTTTGTTATCTTTAGATAACAAACCTGCTTTTTCTTTATATAAAAAAATTAAATTAAAAAAAAATAAAAAATTTAATTTAATTAAATTGCTTCTCCCCAGAAACTAATTTTTCCTGTGTCGAAGTCTCCATTACATGGCTCTGGTAAGTTAAGTCTGAATGTTAATGCCATTTCAGCTCCAGGAGATATTGTGTTTGCCATATAGTATGGTCCAGATTTAGCAACTTGCATGATTTCATTGTTGTTATAGAAAGGATTAGGATCATTGAATCCAACACCATATTCTATAGGAACATATCCTTCAGCATCGCTTCTTCCGTCCATTCTTGTGCTATAAGCACCTTGTGTAGCAAAGTATCTGAATGCATCCAAACTTAATTGATTAGTTGTAGGACACATTGCACCTGAACTTGATGAGTCATAAAAGTCTGTACCTGAGATAAACATATCTAAAATAACTCCACTTGAAGAGTCAGCATCATTGCCAACTAATATAGTGTCTGAATAAGAACTTGTTCCAGGTCTAACATTTTCAAATGCTAGTTCCCCATCTATGTTTAAAGCAATAATAGGGTTAAGGAACCAATATTCATTTTCATCCATTGTTCCAGATAATTCATCCATATCTACAGCTTCTACAGTTGTCCAGAATTCACCGTACATGCTTTCTGGTGTTTCAACAGTTAAAGTACATTCATAGTAAGCCATTGTGTTAGAATCAAATTGTGTAATTTTTTCTTCATCAATTCTAGCATTACATGAATCCATTATTCCAGTTCTAGTGCTTCTTTGACAGTTAACTTCAATACCTTCAGGGTTGCTTCCTTGAACGTCTCCAACAGTTGCGAAAACATCTTTGATCTTTTCAGCACCGTTTTTGTCCATTACAAGAACAGTCCATTTGATTTGTTCTCCTTCAAAAGCATAGTTTCCTAATCTTTCTACTAAGAATTGTCCATCATCTGAAACTCTTCCAGGTTCAGTTGCATCATCAACCACACATCTGTGGTCACATGCCCAAACCATTGGAGCAAAGTCTTCTGTATTAATGTCTGGAGTTAAATCTCCGCCTGTGCTAACAGCTAAAACTGGCGCAATTGACATTACTAACAAAGCCATTGTTAATAAACTATATATTTTGTTCATTTTAATAACCTCCTTTCATTGATTTGAGAATTAATTTCAAAATTTTCTTTTTTGTTTTCTCTTTTCACAACCCAAACGCCTTTTTTTAATTCACTCATAAGTTACAATCATTAAATTTTATATATAAACACTCTTACAATTAAACATATATTTTCTCAAACCCCCTTTTTGTCATTACTACAAACTAATGAACAATTTTTTAAATTATTTTAATGTCTCTAAATAATCTTTTATATAAGAATAACCATAATAAATTGCAGTAGGTATTGTTATTATCGCTATGCCTGTAAGAAGTATGCCTGTAGGTTCTGATAATATATGTTTGAATTTTTCATATTTAGTCTGCTTAGGAATATGAGGGTCCATTTCAGGTCCAGTTTTGTCAGATAATTCTTTTTTCATGAGTTATTAAATAATAAAATTCTATTTAAAAATCTATTTAATACCCCAAACATATAAAAACTCATTATTTCTAGATTAAATATAAAAAAGAAGTGAACATGGCAGAAATATCTGGATTATCATTAACAGCATTTGTATTTGCAATTGCAGGATTAGCTAGTATAATTTTTTCTTCAACTTTATTATCTCCTATATTTTTCATATTAGGGATTGTTTTTTCTTTTATCGCAAGAAAAAAATCAAGAGATAAATTTTCAACAGCCGCTTTAATCATAAGCATAACCGGATTAATTCTTTCAGTCTTCTTGATAATATATTCTTTATATTATGTGAGTTATACTGATGCCTTGTATTCGGATATCCCGTTGGAATAAAATGAAGATTTGGTTAAAAGCAGGATTAATTGGAGCAGGAATTTATTTGCTAATTACAATTATAGGAATTTACTTTTCTAGCATCTTACTTCTTTTATCTCTCCCTCTTATCTTGATATCCCCATTTCAATCTACATTTTTTATTTTTATTTTTTCATTAATTATCGGATTTATTATAGGAGCAGTTATTGGTTTGATTATAAAAAAAGTGAAAGGGGGTGAAATTAAAAAAAGATGACACCAATAGAAATTATGGCTTTGATTTTAGCTATTGTTAGCTCATTAAAGCTTATTGTAATTTTAATCAAACCTAAAGCTTGGTATGATGATATTGTTAAACCTATTTGGTCGAAACCAATGTTAACAGGATTAATTTCATTAATCTTAGCAGGAATAACTCTTTACTACCTATTACAAACAATGACTATCATAAATATTTTTGCAGTAATGTTATTTGTAGTATTCTTAATGGCAGTAGGTTTTTCTTTTTATCAAAAAGAAGTTTTGGATTTAGCAACTAAAATGCTGAAAAACAAAGCAATGCTTAAAAAAGCCTGGTTTTACATATTAATCTGGATTGTATTAGTACTCTGGGTATTCTATGCTTTGTTTATATAATTTTTCTTTTTTCTTTTTCAAATTTTTTTCTTTTTCAAAAAAGTTTATATAATCTAATTCTCTAATTTAAATATTAAAAAGAGGAAAATGAAACACAAAACAAACTGGAAAGCATTTGCAGTTAGTTTATTGGTTGTTTATTTAATCGCATTTATAGGAAGTATTTTTACATCATCAGAAACAGATGGAGATTGGTATCAATCAATTAGACCAAGTATTACTCCTCCAAACTGGGTTTTTCCAGTTGTCTGGAACATATTATTTTTCTTAATAGCTATCTCTTTATATTTCGCTTGGATAACTGCTAAAGATTACAAAACTAAAAACAGAATAATAATAGTTTTTGGATTTAATTTTATATTAAATGTTTTATGGAGTGTCTTATATTTTGGTTTAAGAAATCCCTTATTTGCATTTTATGAAATAATTTTCCTTTGGTTATCAATAATCTTAATGATTTACACAACTTATAAAATAAACAGAAAATCCGCTTATCTTTTAATTCCTTATTTGCTTTGGGTAAGCTTCGCAATAATTCTTAATTATTTAAGTGCTTTTTGATAATCTGCTCTCTTCATAAAATCCCTCACTTCAAAGCAAACATGTTTTTCAACTCCTGGTTTCCAGAATTCATAAAATCTTTTGTTTGGTTTTGTATCAATTTCATATTTTGCATAAAAGAAATGAATCTCTCTTATTTCTACAATTTCCATCCATTTCCCATTAATATTAACATAATCCCCGGATAAAGCATGCTTTACATCTAATTCTTCTTTATTCTCCCTAGGTCCCAGTGTTTGTTCTATTGTCATTTTGATTATCAGAACTCTTTTCAAATCTTACTTAATGTGGGGGGCCCACGTATTCAAATAAGTATATTTTAATTTATTTAAATTTGAATGCGGGGGGTAAGATTCGAACTTACGAAGGCACTAAGCCACAGGATCTTAAGTCCTGCGCATTTGACCGCTTTGCTACCCCCGCTTCATAAGTCCACAAGTCTATCTTTCGCATCATTATTTGCGAGTGAGCTTATGAACACAAAAAGCAAGAATTATCAATTTAAAAAACTAACTATGCCCCCTTTATTATAGCTTTTTCTCTCCAATCGGGATTTTTCTGGCAATCATTGCAAACATAAAGAAACTGATTAACTGAATTTTCAAGAATCTTTATTAAAGTGCCTTCTAATTTACCAAAATTCTCGCTAATTTTTTCATTACAAATCGCACACCTCTTTGCCATTTTGCACAATAAATTGAGGTTATTAAATTTTATAAACATATCCAATCAATCTTCTATCATCATTTCTCTATATTCTTTAAATTCATCTTCAAAATCCGAATCTGGTCTTGTTAAATCATCAAATATTATATTTTCAGCTGTTTCTCTTCTAAATTCTGGGTCTTTATAATCTAATAAGCTCATAAATCTCCAATAAGCAGAATCCACCAATAATGCCTGATCTGAAACACATTCATGGAATAATTTTCCATTTTTAGTTATTTTTCTAAAATATCCTTGTCTGTCTTTAATATATTCAGTATTCGTATGATAATCTGCATAAGCAATAACTCTTAGAGTGTCTTCTAATTGCTCTGCTAATTCCTCTAAAACAGGAGTTTCAGGCAAAACATGATAATCAAAAATATCAGTCATGAATTTAATATAAAACCAAGCTTTAAAAATAATCTTATCTTAATTATATTATGTTTAAACAGGATATAATTAATTCTCTTGCTAAAGAGACTAACTTGAAAAAAGAGGAAATAGAAAGATTAATTGAAACTCCATCTAATATTGGTTATGGAGATTATGCTTTTCCTTGTTTTGTTCTTTCTAAAAAAGAAAAGAAAAATCCAGTTCAAATAGCAGAACATCTAGCTAGAAATTTAAAGCCATCAGAGGACATAGCAAAAATTATTCCAATGGGCCCTTATGTTAATTTCTTTATTGATAAAAATAAATTTGCACAGCAGATAATTAAAATAAATTCAAACTATGGAAGATCAAATATAGGAAAAAAAAGAAAAATAGTAGTTGATTTTTCAGGCCCAAATATAGGAAAGCCAATGCATATAGGGCATATTCGTTCAACAATTATTGGGGACTCTCTAATGAGGATCTATAATTTTTTAGGATATAATTCTATTGGAATAAATTATCTGGGGGATATTGGATTGCATATAGGAAAATTGATTGTTGCCTATGAATTATGGCTTAATGAAGAGGCTCTAAAAAAAGATCCTGTAAATGAATTATTAAGATTGTATGTTAAATTCTGCGGAAAAGAAAAATCAGAAATCCAAGAAGGAGTTGATGAGGAATTTACAAATAACGAATGGACAAATAAAGCAAAAGAAAAATTAAAATTATTAGAGTTAGGAGATAAAAAAACTCATAAAATCTGGCAGGAAATTCAAAAGCATTCTGGTAAAGGATTTAACAAAGTTTATGGTATGTTAAAAATAAAATTTACAGAAACAACAGGACAAAGTTTTTTTGGAAAAAGAGGAAAAGAAATTATTTTAAATGCAATTGAAAAAAATCTTGCAAAATCCGATGAAGATGGAGCAGTTTATGTGGGAGAAGGAGATAAGAAAAAATTTATACTTAGATCAAACAAAACAGCTTCCTATATAACTTATGATATTGGTGCAGCAGTTGAGAGATACAAAAAATATAAATTTGATAAAATGATTTATGTTACGGATTTCAGACAAATTGACCATTTCAAACAGCTATTTAATATTTTAAATTTATTTGGCTGCGATTTTACAGATAAACTAAATCATCTTTCATTTGGGACAGTTAAATTTGGGAATGAAATAATTGCAACAAGAAAAGGAGAAATCATCTTGTTAGAAGATGTTTTAAGGAAAACAATTGAAAAAGCAGAAAAAGAAATTAAAAAAAGAAAAACAAAAGGAGACCCGGAAATTGTGGGAGTAGGGGCAGTTAAATATGTCATTCTTAAGAACAAACCAGCAGAAGATGTAAGTTTTTCTTGGGATTTATTAAACTTTGAAGGAAACACAGCACCTTATCTGCAGTATTCTTATGCAAGAGCATCATCAATTCTGAAAAAAGCAAAAAATTTTAATAAGAAAAACACAAAAATTTCTGATTTAGCAGATTCAGAAATAAAGTTAATTAAAAAACTAGCAGAATTTCCAGAAGTTATTGTTCATGCAGAAAAAGCACTAAATCCCAGTTTAATTGCAAACTATTCATTTGAACTTGCAAAAACATTTTCTGAATTTTACACAACTTGCAGAGTTCTTGGTTCTAAAGAAGAAGCATTTAGATTAAGATTAATTGAAGCATTTAGAACAACTTTAAAGAATTCTTTATATCTTTTAGGCATAGAAGTCATGGATGAAATGTAAAGCTATTTAAACACAAAATTCTCAATTTTATTATAAATTAAATATTCAAGGAGATAAAAATGCCAAATAGACATGTTGCAAGAACTGTTAGAGCAAAGAATAAAAGAGCTCAAAGAAGAAAAAGAAGACAAAATAAAAACAGATAAAGTTTATGCTACTATTTCTTTTCGATTTAGTCTTGGATTAATCCTAATCATTTTCTCTAAAGATTCTCTCCAGCTAATAGTATGCCTAGAATGCTTTCGAATAATCGGGCAATATCCTTGTTTCCTAAGTTCTATTGTCTTTAAAATAGACTCTTCAAGGGATTCACATTCAATTATAAAAGGAGATTTTTGTCTTTTAATCAGCTTATAAGTTGGATTAGATATACTTAGCTCTTCAGATATAAAATAAGCTCCATGATGGTAATTTGGGTCATTTTTATACGCCTTTACTATTCTTGCTCCAAATTGCTTTCCAAGTTTGCTATAGCCAAAAATAGAAAAATATCTCATTGCTAGATTAGGGTTAATTCGGATTAACTCTCTCTGATTTTTAGTGCTTTTAGAAATTTCCTTCCATATAGCTAGATCATCACTCATAAGTTTATAAGAATTTTATCATTTAAAAAGTTTATTCTATTCAATTATTGTAAAACCTTTCATTAGGGACCATTATTATCGAGTTTATAGGAGCTATATAATCCTTTGAAGATATAATTAACTTTAAAATACCTATTTTATTATTATTTTTCCATGGAATATACTGGACATTACAATATAGAAGCATTAGGAGATTTTATTAAACTAATGGGAATTGGATATGAAACAGATAGGTTAGCTAAAGCAGGATTAGAAGATTCTCAACTAGCTTCAATAATTTTTAGTGTATTCAATCCTGAAGAGATTAACACTAAATCCCCTTGGAGATATCTGTTTGCCAATAATGAAAAACAAACAAAGACCCCAAGAAATTTTAGACTAATAATGAATAAGTATGGAATCGGAACAAATGAATATTTAACTGAGAGGCAATTAAGTACCAACTTTAATATTTCCAGAGAGAGATGCAGGCAGATTATAAGAAGATTTAAAAATAAAATCTTGTTAGAGAGAAAGGTTTATCTTGAGGAAATTAAAAAAGAAATTTATCATTTAGGATTAGAGAAAATTTGTCCAGTAGAAGAGCAAAATGAAAATATACATTGAAACTTATGGTTGTTCTGCAAATATCAATAATTCAGAAATACTTAAGGGAATATTATCTCAATCAGGAAATATTATTGTGAATAATGAAGAATTAGCAGATATTTTAATAATAAATACCTGCATTGTAAAATCAAAAACAGAAAATAAAATCAAAAGAAGAATTCAGGATATAGCAAGAATTTATCCAGATAAATTGGTGATAATAGCAGGGTGCATGCCAGAAACAGATGCAAAGCATATAAAGCAACTAAATCCCAAGGCAATTTTATTAGGAACTCATCATTTTAAAGACATAAATAATTTATTAAATGACTATAAAAACAATAAAATATCTAACAAGCAAAAAGAATATTTAGATTATCAAAAAGAAGAAAAGATTCTTCTTCCAAAAAAACCGGAAAACAAATTAATAAGCATAATTCAGATAAGTGAAGGATGCTTGGGAAACTGCACTTATTGCAAAACTAAATTAGCAAAAGGAGCATTATTTTCTTATCCAGAAAATAAAATATTAAAGCAAATAGAATCAGATTTAAATCAAGGAGCAAAAGAAATATGGTTAACTAGCCAGGATTGTGCATCTTATGGTTTAGATAAAAATAAAGAAAAATCTCAACTTCCAGATTTATTAAGAAAAATCCTTTCTTTAAAACATAAATTTAAACTAAGAATAGGAATGATGAATCCTAACAATGTTTATCCAATCTTAGAAGAGTTAATTGAGATTTACAAATCACCTAAACTCTATAAATTTTTACATATCCCCATACAGTCGGCTTCAAATAGAATATTAAGCAAAATGAATAGATTCTATAAAATAGAAACAGCAGAGAATATAATAAAAAAATTCAAACAAAACTTTCCAAATATAACTATAGCAACAGATATTATTCTAGGTTATCCTGAAGAAAGTTCATCTGATTTTAAAGATAATCTAAATTTTATAAAAAGATTCAATCCAGATGTCCTTAATCTTAGTAAATTCTCTTTACATAAGGGAACTGAAATTTACAATCAGATTATGAATAGAAAAGCTAAACAAATTCCAATAAAGACAATTAACAAAAGAACATCAGAACTAATGGAATTGCATAGAAAATCTGCATTAAACAAAAAACAAAAATTTAAAGATAAAATAATAAGGGTTTTTATCAACACAAACAAACAAGGATTTTATGAAGCAAGAGATGACTATTATCGCATTGTATTGTTAAATACAACTAATCATCATTTAGGAAAAAATATAGATGTTCAAATCAAACAAATCGGAGTTCATCATATGATTGGTGAGATTATGGTTTAGATACAATAATCCGCTTTTTCTTCTAAAGCTTTTCTTTTTTCTCCTAATTTTGTTCTTTCAAATGCAAAGAATAAAATATCTTTTCCAGCTAATTGCTCTAATCTTGTTATATAATCTTCTGAAATTTCTGGAGAAGTTTTTAATAATCTTGGAAGCATTAATATTTTATGGAGAGCAGAACCAAAAGTATGATATTCTAAATTTCCTTTAAATCTTTCCCAATAAACCTCCCTAACTTTTTCAAAAACACTTCTTAATTCATCTATTTTAAGATGTTTATGATGTCCTTTATCAACAACATCATGAGCTATAACCCCTCCTGTTCCGTATATGTAATACCTATGCTCAGCACATCCTTGTTCATTAAATAAATAATCATGTGCAGAATTTTTACGTACACCTTTATTCAAACTACTTTCAGTTATATGAACTTCAAATGGGGCAAAGAAATTATATTCTCCAATAATCTCTTTTGCTTCGGGTTCATATTGCAGTTGAAATGCATTAATTTTGCATTTAGTGCCTTCTCCAAAAGTCTTGGTATTAGTTTTAATTTTGACTCCAATTACATTGCCTGCCTTAATCACTTCTGCTTCTAAATAAGGATTTTCCTGGTTTATTAACAAAGTTCTTTCAATATTTTTTTCTGATTGATTTTCTTGCTGAATTTTTTCAAGTCTTCTTTGATATCTTGGAGTTTTATCTGGTTGATATTGTCCATTAACACTCCAAAAGTCTCTTCTTATTTGGCTCATAAAAAGGTCCCAGGTATAAGATTCTGGAGTTAAAATTCTACTTATTTTAGCAGGCTTTATTCTTTCAGCAGGTTTTGCTTTTTCTGCCATAACTCCCGATAGAAACAGTATTTTTAAGCATTGTTGTTTAAGGAGAGTAGTTAAAATTTACATAAAAATCCATTTTAAAAGATACGCAAATAAGATTGAACCAATAAACCATGCTGCTATGAATATCAAAACTTGAAATTCTTTTATTTTTTCTACCATTTTATGTTTATCTTAATAGATTATTAATATTTTTTAACTAGAATACTATTTAAATACTTTATAGACTTCAAGTACATTAGAACTCATAGAATTATCCAATTTCTTCAACATCAGCTTCTGCTTTTTCTAATTCAAAAGCAGCTTTTTCAAGGTATCTTTTAGAACATCCTCCTTCACATTCAGCTGCATCATAAACAGCCTCTTGAGCTTCTTTAATTTCTTTTTTAGCTTTTTGTATTTTATTCATGTTGCTATTTTAATGTTTTTTGGTAATTTAAAAGGCATTTCTATCTTTTAAAATGAGCTAGTTTTCTTGCTTTAGCAAGAATATTTGTTCCTTAATTAACTATAACCTCAGAGTTTATTCATAACTATAACTTTATCAAACTAAATAAACCTTACTAAAACAATTCTTTAGGAAAGTAAATATACTTATATTCTTCATAAGCAATTAAAGTTTCATAATTATTTATTTGCTTAGGAAACAAACTTCTTAATTGAGATATACTATTTTGCAAATCCTCTATATTTTGAACAAGAAAATAAATCAAAACATTAAATCTACCAATAGTTTTAACAGCCCAGAGAATATGATTATTATTTAATAAGAATTCTTCTAAAATATTTTCTTTTTTAGAATCTAGGCAATTTATATTTATCAAAACTGCATGAAGATTATATTTTAAAGCATCATAATTCATAACAGGCACAAACTTAACAATTATCCCTGAGTTTTTCATATTTTTAATCCTATATGAAACAGCATCTACAGACAGTTTTAATTTTTCTGCAATTTCAAATAAAGCCATTCTCGCATTTTCACTCAAAAACTTAAGAATCTCAATATCTTTTTTATCCATTTTATACTTTATTTTTTGAATGTTAGCTGGTTTATTTGATTTTAAAAAATCAGGAGGGAAAATCTCTGCAAAATAAGATTTAGGAATAGTTAAAATTTCATAATCTTGTAAATTTCCAGAACAATCCTCAGTTATCTGAGTTATTCTTTTATCTAATTCATTTATATCTTTTGCAACAAACCCTATTTCAAAATCAAAATTTCCACTAAATTTTAAAATAACTCGAATAAATGCATGATTCTTTAACTTCTTAATTATCTGTTGCTCAACTTCTTGTGAAGGATTATTAAGCTTGATAAATAAATGATGATTGTTATATCCTAATGCAGACATGTTAACAATAGTTCTATATCCTTGGATAATTCCTTTTGTTTCATAATTATTAATTCTATAATTCACTGCATCTCTTGAAAGCCCAACTCTCTTTGAAATCTGAGTTAAAGGCATCCTTGCATCACTTCCTAAAATTCCTAATATTTTTTTATCTTTGACATCTAAATTTATTTTACTTATTTTTGATTTTTCTTGTAAATATCTCATTTTAGTATTAGCCTAAGATCCTTTATAAATATTGCGGAAAATCATAACTTTTAGATAAAATGTTTCTTATATTTCCGTATCTTATACTTATTAGAAGGAAAACAAAATGGAAAACCAAAAACATGAAGAAAATATACAGAAGATAATTCAGTTGGTGCAAAACTATGCACCCATATTACATTATCATAATGCTACTCATGCATTAGAGGTTTGGAATATTGCAAGACAATATGCTTTAAGTGGAAAAATTAATTGTGAAGATAAACAAGCATTAGAAGTAGCAGCATTATTACATGATATAATCGTAGTTCCAGGTAAACAAGATAATGAAGAAAAAAGTGCAGATTTTGCAGAAGCTTACACAAGAAATCTAGGATATAGTTTTAAACAAACAGATACTGCAAAGAGATTAATTTTAGCTACAAAAATGCCTCAGAATCCTAAATCTTATTTAGAAGAATTAATTTGTGATTCAGACTTAGATAATCTTGGAAGACCAGATTTTCTTATTAAAGGAGATCTTCTAAGACAAGAACTAGAATTACCTGAAAATGTTGACTGGTATAAAAGACAGCTTGATTTTATTAAAAATCATAATTACTTTACAGATCTCGCAAAGAATTTTAGAAATCCGGTAAAATTAGAGAATATCGAAAAACTAAAAGATATAATAATCCTTCAAAAAAAATTGAATATAAAAAGAGAAATGCGTCTAATGGATTACTTATTAAGGGTTTATAGATATATTCTAAAGAAATATTTATTTTCTAAACCTTCTTAAAACCCTTCCATGCAGCCTCGAATAATTGCTCCATTGCACTAGCAAAGAATTCTGTTGATAACCAAACAGCTACATCATAATTTGGATGAACAATTTCATCATCTAAAACCATGAATAATAATTGTTTTGAATCAATAATTGCAAATCTTGCTCTTATCCCATCTGCATTTCTCACTTCAGCAACTCTTGACAAATCTTTTGCAACATTTTTGTTAGTATCATTAATAGGGGCGGCTATTCTTATTTTAACTCCTCTTTTCTTAGCTTTTTCTAATCCGGGCATTAAAGATTCTAATTTTCTATTTAATCCGCTTGCTGTTGTTAAAATTGTTATTGTAGATTCAGCTTCTCTAATCATCATATCCAAATGATTATACATGTTCTGTCTTCCTTTCAAACTACCAGATAAATCACTTGGTTCTACAAATTTAACTCCTTGTGTAAATAATAAACTTAATTCATCTAGGATATCTTCGCTTTTTAATCTATCAAGTCTCTTTGATTTCTCACTTGCTTCTGAAACTAAATTCTTTTTAACTCTTTCTATAACCTCTTCTGGTTTTAAAGCAACAAATTTAATTGGTTTTCCTAATTTCATAACAATAAATCCTTTTTTCTCCAAAGTTTCTAAAATATCATATGTCCTTGATCTTGGAACATCAGAAATATTACTTAATTCTCCAGCAGTACTAATCCCTCTGGATAACAATGCAGTCCATACTCTCACTTCATATAAATTAAGATCGAATATTTTTCTCAGTCTGCTTAAAAATTCCTCTTTAACAATCATCTTTTTTATTGTGATTTATTACTTATTTAAATCTCAAGTAGTATTTAAATGTTTTTGTTATTTAACAATGGTTATTATATCCAAGTCATTGAGAAGTAGTCATCGAGGGGAAATTAAGCTTTATTAAACATTATCCTAATCTCTTTACTTTTTATTTTATCGTCGTATCTATTCTTATAGCTTCCTTTATCTTCCAGACTTATTTCCTTTGCATTTGTTCTTTCTTTTATTAATCCCAATTGATTCTTAATTAATTTTTCGAGTTCTTTATCTAAAATCAATGCAAGCTCTATTTTATCTGTTTTTACAAATCCTGCTTCTTTTCTGGACGCCTGAATTTTTCTTGAGATCTCTCTAGCATACCCCTCTGCTTCTAATTCAGGTGTTAATTTAGTATCCAGTTCAACTTTTAATTCTCCTTTTTTAATTTCAATTTTTTTTACATTAAGTTGATTTAGTATAATCTCTTGCAATTCATTATTTATTTTGAAATCACAATAAACAACTATTTTTGCTAAAGGCCATTTTAATCCTATCTGCGCTACATCTCTCTCTTTTAATCCTATTTCTATTATTTTTAGTAAATTTTCAAAATCTTTTTCTAGTTTATTATCAATTTTCTTTTCTTCATATTTTGGCCATGAGCTAAGGTGAACTGAATTCTTTGAAAACTCAGAATAAACCTCTTCAGAAATATAAGGCGCAAAAGGAGCTAATATTAAAGAGGTTTTTTCTAAAACTTCTGCAATTATCTCTCTGGTATCTTCCCTGTCTCTTGTCATTTTAATATATCCCCTTGAAAAATCATTTACAACAAAATTCATAATCCCCAAAACAGCTTTATCAATGGAGTAATTATCCAAATCTCCAGTTGTTTTTTTAATTAGAGAATTTAATTTGGATAATATCCACTTGTCCTCAATTTGCATTTTGTTTTTGTTTTTCTCTGCCTGTTTATAAAAAGTTTGACAATTACTTAATACATTCAAAAAAGGCAAAACAGCTTCTCTAACCATATTTTCTGAAAATCTTTTTGAATTTCCAACATCAACTATGCAGAACTGTAACCTTACTGCATCAATACCAACTTTATCAATTATCTCTCTTGGTTTTATTATATTGCCTTTGGATTTAGACATTTTCTCTCCATCTTCATCAACAACATGTCCTGCGCAAATACAATTTTTAAAAGCAACATCATCAAAAAGCATTACCGCAAGTGCATGAAGGGTATAAAACCATCCTCTTGTCTGGTCAATTGCCTCTGCAATAAAATCATAAGGAAATCTTTTTTCAAATTCTTTCTTGTTTTCAAAAGGATAGTGGAATTGTGCAAAACTAGCTGCACCAGAATCATACCATACATCAATTAAATCAGAAACTCTAGTCATTTGCTTTCCACACTTGCATTTAAATTTAATTTCATCGATCCAGGGTTTATGCAAATCATATTCTTTGAATTTTTTAATTGAATTTTTCTTTAATTCCTCTACACTTCCGATTATTTTTTCTTCTCCGCATTCACATCTCCAAACAGGTAAAGGAGTCCCCCAAAATTTAAACCTGGATAAATTCCAATCTTTAAGACTCTCAAGCCATTTCCCAAATCTTCCATCTTTAATATGTTCTGGATACCAATTTATTTTTTTATTATTCTTAATCATCTTGTCTTTTACTTTTGTAGTTGCAATAAACCAGGAATTAATTGCATAATACAATAAAGGAGAGTCACATCTCCAACAAAAAGGATAAGTATGAGTTGTTTTTTCAACCTTGAACAATAAATGTCTTTTCTTTAAATCTTCAATAATCTCTTTTTCAACACTTTTAACAAATTTCCCTTTCCATTGAGGCACTAATTCATTAAACTTTCCTTGTTCATCAACAGTATGAACCAAGGGAAAATTATTTTCTTTGCATACTTGATAATCATCTTCTCCATACATTCCAGCAATATGAACTATCCCGGTTCCTTCTTCTGTTGTAACAAAGTCAGCAGAAATTATCTTATGAGAATTTTCATTTTTAAGTTCCTTTATATCAAATAATTGTTCATATTTTCTTCCAACTAAATCTTTGCCTTTTAGATTTTCAATAATCTTGTAATCTCCTTTAATTAAAGATAATTTATCTTTCCCTAAAATTAATGTATCTCCATCAGGAAGCTTAACTTTAACATAATCTATATTTTTCCCAACAGCTAAAGCAACATTTCCTGGTAAAGTCCAGGGGGTAGTTGTCCAAACCAGAATATACCCTCCTTCTTTTAGTTTAAATGCAATATAAACAGATTCCTCTTCAACATCTTTATATCCTTGTGCAACTTCATGACTTGATAAAGGAGTTCCGCATCTTGGACAATAAGGAACAACCTTAAATCCTTCATATAAAAACCCTTTTTTGTGCAGTTCTTTTAAACTCCACCATAAACTCTCAATATAATCATTATCTAAGGGCTTGTAAGCATGCTCTAAATCAATCCAATATCCTAATTCTTCTGTTGATTTTTCCCAATCAGAAATATTTGAAAATACATTTTCTCTGCATTTTTTAATGAATTTGTCAACCCCATAAGTTATAACCTCTTTTTTTGAAGTTAATCCTAATTGTTTTTCAACCTGAACTTCAACAGGCAAACCATGAGTATCCCAACCGCCTTTCCTTGGAACAGCAAAACCTCTCATAAATTTGAATTTGTTGATTATATCTTTAAAAGTCCTAACTTCTAAATGATGCAAACCCGGAGGAGCATTTGCAGTTGGAGGTCCTTCTAAAAAAGAAAATAATTTTTTTTTAGGATTATCCTGTATAGCCTTCTGAATTCCTTTTTTATTTTTATCCCAAATTTTTCTTGCATTTTCTTCTATTTGTTTAAAGTTGTATCCCATTTTATATTTTAAGAAAATACAATTGATTTTGGTTTACCTTTTTTCATAAAAAGGTATTCTTTGTTCAAACTTGTCTTTCGCAAAGAAAGTTTGTTTGCATTTTCTTCTATTTGTTTAAAGTTGTATCCCATTTTATATTTTAAGAAAATGCAATTGATTTTGGTTTACCTTTTTTCATAAAAAGGTATTCTTTGTTCAAACTTGTCTTTCGCAAAGAAAGTTTGTTTGCATTTTCTTCTATTTGTTTAAAATTATATGCCATATATCTACTTATTTTTCTTTATATTTAAAGTTATTTAGATAGGAATGTCTTATCAAATCCCCTATCTTCAAAAGAACTAATTAATCTTTTAGCTAATCCCTTCCCCTTTTCTTTAATTAAGTTAAAAATTATTGAATTCAACCAGCTTTGAGGGTAATTATTAGCTGATTCTTCTTTTTTAACAGCTTCAAAATTTTTTAGTCTTAGTAATCGTTCATATCTATTGAATATTTCTGACATCTTTGAAGGAGTATAATGTCTTCCATTTTCTCTGAACCCTACAAATTCAGATTCTCTATAAAAGGATTCTGGAATAATATCTCTCTTCATATCATTACTATTCAGAATACGCTTAAAAACTTAATCCTCTTCTTCAATTTCTTTTTCAACTTCTTCTAGTTCTTCTTTAGAAACAGGTTTAGGATTTAACTCCTTTAAATCAATTGAATTAATCAAATCTCTGAATTTCAAAAAATCCTCTGCAGGAATTCTTGTTCCAGATTTTGTAAACCCCGTATATTTCTCACTTGTAACATGCTCTCTTATGGTTACTCCTGTTTTCCCGCCAAAATCATCAATTCTTACAACAATCTCTGTTGTTTCATTTTTCTTTATTTTTCCAATATCTTTTTCCATTTTATATGTTTACAAATTATTTATAATATAAATAACTTTTGGTTTATTATAAGCATTTCTAATTGTCTATATCTTAATTAAATAAATAACAAAAATCAGTTCTCTTTAGTTTATTATAAACATCTTAATCATCTCATCTGCATATCATATAAGAATTAATATTATCAATATATAATTTATATCATCAATTCAGCATTTTAATTTTTTTGTCTCTATATTTATATTCAGTAACTTTGCCTATATCAATTTCTATTTTATCTGCTTTTCTTAATTCTTTTATTTGTTTTTTATTTAAAACTTTATAATGTTTTACTTTATCTAAATAACTATCAATATACCATAAATCTTTTTCATCAGTTGCCCAATTTTTATTATCAAAAATACTTAAATTAACAGGAACAGAATAACTTCTTAGTGTTTTTCTTCCTTTTTTATCTGTATATTCATTAAAATAACTCATAACCAACTCTCTTATATTTTTATAAATAGGATCTCTGTATCTTAAAACTCCATGATTTGTTTTTGAAATAGCCCCCCAAAAACCATTTTTCTTAAAAACAGCAATAACATGATCAAAATCATCTTTATCTGCTTTCATTAAAACAATTAAAGGTGTATGTCCATGAATTCTTAATGCTAAAGCAGCAAAAATAGCTCCCTCAATGCAATGACATTTATTTTTTTCTAGAACTCTTCTTGGAGAGCAACAGGTATCTCTCTGATAATCAAAATTCATTGGAATTTTATTAATAAAATCCTGGATCTTTTCAGGACTATCTAATTTTCTAAATATTTCTTCCTCTTTTTTTGTTAAATCAAACATATTATTAATAGAAAAAAAGAGTTTTTAATTTTTAGCTTTTGGTTGTTTATACAAAATCTTGATAAGATTTACAATCTAATACTTATGACTGCATCACTATAACTATTAGGGTAGGAAGTATCTTTGCTATAAGTCCTAGGTTCACATCGAGCATGCAATCCAGAATCCCTTAATCTCCTACATAATCCTCTCGCAAAATGAGTAACCATTTGTTCTTTACTATATTGGTTAGATGGATTTAACTCATTTTCTCCGATAACATACTCTATCCTATGCCAACCTGCACTTTCACAAATTGTTGTTTCTTCTAGAATCTTTTTAAGTCTAACTTTCATTAAACCTTCATTTTCTTTTAGAATTTCATCTCTCGCTAGAGTAGTTATATCCTTACGTTTTTGTTTTAAATTTTCATTTACCATACAACCTCCATATTGGCAGAATCCTCATCCCAAATTCGCTCTCCATTAATATATCTAGGCTTATATTCATACTTGGCATTTAATCCTTTTTCATTTAACATCCTACATAATTCTTCTCCAAATGCATCAACTAACATCTTTTCAGAATATTCATTAGGATTTTTTAAAGGAATGAAACTGCTAGGATTCGCCAAAGATAGCGGGTTTGGATTCATTAAACTATAAAATAAATTCCTCAATCCTTTGTTAGCGTTCTTTCTAGTTTTATCCAAAATATCTTTATAAGTCTCCAGTATAAGAGATTGATTCATGCTAATAATCTCTGTCTTATGGGATTCAACTAACCCTTCAAGTTCCTGCTTAATGTTTTTTGTTGCCATAATAAACAAATAATAAGCATATTCATATATTTTATAGCGATATATATCGCTTTTTAGGTATTTTAGCTATTTTTACTAATTTTTGTTAATCTTAATCACTTATTTCTTAATAGCTTCAATAGAAAACCTTAGGATTTTATTTTCTGCTTTTCTTACATGAGCTTGAAATGTTGAAAAAGCAAGCCTATTAGATTTTGCAAGTTTTTCTAAACTTGTTTTTCTTGGATATTCATAATATCCATTTTTCAAGGAAAATTCTAAAGCATTTTGTTGTTTGTCAGTTAATTCTGGAAACATTGTCAGAAATCCAAAATTCTTTATTTTTTTATCTTTGAATTCTAAAAGTTTTAATTTATATTTGCTTTCTCCTGCATCTATGAGCTTCTTTAGATTCTCCCGTTCAATACTTGCAACTTCAAATTCTTCCCAGCCATCTTCATTCCATATTACAGGTTTAAGATGAATCAGGGCAGGGTTATAAGCAACATCAACAAATAATCTCAGTTCTTGGTTTATTGAAAGAGATGTAACCATAATAAAAAAATCCTCTTGTTTTTCTAAAAAATCAAGTTTCCTTCCTTGCCTAGCTTTTTTCAATTTTTTTAAATCTTTAAAATAATTAATCTTGTTTTCTTCCTTGCCTTTTATTAAGCAGACGGTTATAAAATGTATCCTCTTATTCTTTATATAATGATTAACAGGATAATAATAAATTTGGACCTTATTTTTCCTTACAATAATACTTAAGCTGTTCTTTTCATCAAAAACCTTAAATTTTGTAAACCACATATAAACGATAATTATCGCTTATTTATAAATTTTACCCAAATCTCTCCAAAGCTTCTTCTTCCATAAAATGTAATTCACTTGGAATAATAATACAAAATGGCATAGAAAAATTTCCCTCTCTTAAATGTTCAATTGTAGAATATTTTATTTTTTCATCTTCTGTTCCCATTTTACTGCAGACAATTATTTTATTAATTTTCATATTTTTCTTATGCATAGCCATTTCTAACTGAAGTAATGCTTTTTTGAAATGTAATCCAATATCAACTAAAATTAGAGAGTGAGCTTTAATTGATTGATTTTCTTCAACAATATCCAAAAAACTTGTAGGTTCAAAATTATTTTTCCATGCAGGCATACTTGCAATTTTTCCAAATTTATACAACTGCAATCCAGTTTCTGCAACAGCATCAAATATAGAAGCAGAATAAATCACCTTTGTTCTTACTTTTTGTTTTTCTGCATCTAAAAGCAGAGATAAATGGGTTGTTGCAAATAATGGACATCCATAAATTAATAAGGCAATTGCTTTGCTTTTTGCTTCTTTAATTAATTTATTAGATTCAACATCTTCTCTTTTCAATGGGATAATTTTTTCTTCTAAATGCAATTCAGATAATTCATATGGAAAATCAACAGTATATTTCTCTAGGTAAACCTTTGAACATTTTCTCAAAGCCAAAAGCCCTTCTTTTGAAATTCCCCGTTCATTTAATCCTAATCCTATTAAGTATAACATAATAAGAATAAAAAATATGCATTAATAAAGATAACTAAAACTTTCCACTTAGCTTTTCAACAGTTTTTTCTAATGTTAAATAATCTGGATGTTTTCTCCAGTTCCAATCCTTAGAACCGGATTGATGAGCAACCATTTTTCTAAAATATTGAGAAGGTCTGAAAAAATTTTGTTCAGATAATAATTGAACTCCAGAAGGACTTTCAACATAAAGATAAGATTTTTTTGAACCCATTATTTGTTTGGCTCTTTCAAAACCTTCAACTCTTTCAACTCTGTAAAATATTCCCTGATGATCTAATCTCTGCATCATATCAACAGCCCACTCTTTTGTTATATCCACTCCAGGTACAACATGAAGATGAGCATGATCTATTGATTGTCCTGATTGCTCATTTAATCTTGGACCATGCTCAAAAACCAAGCAGTTTAATTTATATTCAGATTTTATTATCCCTTTGACACTATCAATTAAACCCAGTAATTCTGAATATTGATTTGTTGGAACTTCTCCAAAACCCAAATAATGTTCTTTAGTTACAATTAACAAATAACCTGGAATTCCCATTGAACCCTTAGTAGGTATTACAAAGAAATTATCTGTCTGAGCAAGTAATCTGTTTTGTTTTATTGCTTTACCTAACACACAGCAATTTTCACTCATTCTTTTCTGAGAAATAGTTACTTTAAAAGAATTATTGTTTTATTCCAACAAAACAGCTGCAGCAATAACAGTTGTCCATAATCCATCTTTGTTGCATTCTGCTGACTGGCAGATATTCATTGTTTTGAAAATTTGTCCTGAAGCTTTGTAAACCTGTTCTCTTTCTTCCCAGGCAGTATCAGGATTAAACTCTATTCCCAGAGTTGTTGCAAGCATTGTTGCTGCTAAATCTTCTGCATATTCTCCTGCTTTTTTTCCGGTTTCTCCATATCCATGATGCTCTGATAAATATCCATAATTATTATTATCTCTTGGAAGAGCAACACCAATAGCAGAAGATAATAATCTGTTTGGTTCATTTGATTCTATTCTAGCCATAACAACAAAAGTTATTTGTCCAGGTTTTAATTGTTTTAATCCTTCTTCTTTAGACAGAATTTTGCAATTAGGAGGACAAATACTAGAAACATAAACTAAATTACATTTTTCTATTCCTGCATCTCTTAATGCTAATTCAAAAGAAGCAAGTCTATCTTTATGAACCCCAACACCCTTTGTAAAAAATAATTTTGTAGGTACCACTTTATATAAATTAAATTTTATTCTTTTTAAAATAAAATTATGTTTTTAAACCTTTTTATATCTAAAAAAATATCGACGATATTTTTATAAATTGTTTTTAAATTATTAATAATCTCTAGAAATAAATAACAAAACATCTGAGATTGAGCTTAATCTTAATCCTCTGCAAAGCTTATGTCTTAATAATTTATAAGAATACTCAGTTAGTATAAATTCCTACATGCCCATCATCTAACTTAAACCAAGAAGGCATACCAACAACTGTTGAAGCACTTGGATTATTGTTTGAAAAATAGATATAATCAACACAAGATTTATCTTTAACACTAACTCCCTTGCTTGATAATCCTGGAAGATAAACCAAAGATTCAATTCCATTTGCATTTGCCTGATTAATTCCTTGTAATCTATCTAAGAAACTTGGAGCATCTGAATGAGCAATATAATAAGAGTTTTCAACATGCTCTAATAAATCTGTTACATCTGAAAAATTATTATAAATTGTCTTGTTTATATTATTTTTTACTAACCCATTTGTATTAACAAGATATAATGGATCTTCAAAGTTTTCAATTGAAACATAGCTAATAGTTGTAAATGTTTTATTCCACATTATAGAATTGCTATCGTCTTTAACCAATAAATCTGCTGTTAAAACAAATTTAACATTCCAGGGATCATCTTGGGTTATTTGAACACTAGGATTAGATAAATTAACTTCTGCATTTATTTTATTTGCTTTTAAATTTAAAGAATCTTGGATATCACTAAATCTTGCTCCAATCATTAAATTTTCTTCTATCCCATTTATTGTTCCATTAAAAAAACATTCATGAAAACTATAATTTACATTTGTAATATATTGCCCTGTCTCAATGATTTGTTTTTCAAATAGGAATATGCTTCTAAAACCTGAAATATATAACTGTCTTGGAATATCTTGCTCAACCGCAAAAACAAAATTATTCATTGTATTAACTCTTTTATTAATAGGCTCTCTGTCTTTCACAATTGAATAAAAACTATAACTTAAAACAAATAAAGATAGTAAAGTTAAAACTATTAATGTAAATACCATTCCTTTTTTGTCTTGCATTAGTTTCATTTTCCTCTTTTTATCTATATTATACTATCTAATGGGCTTTTTATATTTTTTATTTATAGAATTTTATCTAATTAACAACAAATAAGATATAAAGTTATGATATAATTATGTTAAATGAAATTGTTAAAAGAAATATTTTTGCTAAAGATTTTTTAGAATCTGCTCTCAATTTTTGGAGGGTTTTCTTCAACTATCTTTGTTAAATCGTTAATGGGAACTATTCCTTGATCTGAGCAATTTTCAACTTCATCTTTAGGCAAAGCATAAACATCCATTTTGAGCCAATCTCCTCTAGAATATGCATCATAAAAATGTTTAAATCTGCTATCAGAAGTTACATCTGGAGCAACTACTCCAACTCCATTATTCATAATTCCTACTAAGATTTCGTTATCTTTTACTGGTGGTTTTTTGCCCCTTCCAGCAGAGATTATATTTATTCCTCTCTGGACGACTTCTTTTGCATTATAATAATCTGGCATAGTTGGAAGACTATCTTCCCCTTTTTAAATCTTACGCCACTATATAATTAAAACATTCACTACTATCAATACAAATTTTGCCTATGGCAAAATCCTTTTTTTAATGCCTTTCTGATTTTCAATCCCATCTTCTCACCTGCACTTCTGTGCTCCAGGTATATGGAATTCCTGTGATTTCACTGGATTCTATTTTCAAATCTTGTGTAAAGATTTGGCTGTCAATTTTTCCATTGGAATCAAAATCAAGTTTAGTCAGCAAACTATAAACTGCATTTTGTATAGCATCATTTTCATTATAAGCTATATTTGAAGAAGTATAGTAACACTCATTTGAGCCAACATAAGAAATAGGAATTCTTACAGCAGATGTTGAATTATCTTCAAATTCAAGATTCCAGATGCATCCTTCTGCAGAAGCAGAAATCTGAGAATAAGCAGTTACATTTTTTAGAATACTATAAATAATTTTATTATAAACAGAACCTGCACTTGAATTCAATGGAGAAAGTCCTGTTGTAACTTCTATATTATTTGTTGTGTTTATTAAATAGGTTGGAATATTAATTACATAAGGATCTCCAAGTTTAATATAATCAGAACCATAAGAACTTAAATCATAAACATTAATATTATTTATATTAACTTCTTTTGTCCATCTAGGCCCAGAATAAGAAACAACCTTCACATCTAATACACTTGAATTAAAAGGTATATCAAAACTTCCTTGATACTCATTATCAAATTGTTTTTCACTCGAGATAATTAATCCATAAGGAATTTGCTCTTCTGTATAATCAATTTCAATATAAGAATTAGGATATAGCTTGCTGTATAACTGTCCTAAGATTTCTATTGTCTGCTCATTATAAGAAGCTTCAATTATATCTTCTGCAATTTCCTGATAAATTTCAGCTATCTCTGAAATACTACTATAATAATAACTTCCATTACCGCAAGTTGCTATTGCCTGCAAAGTTGTTTCATCTGCATCAGCAAATCCAACTGAATAAACTCTTATGCCATAATTATTATAAGCATCACATGCAGCTTTTATTGCATCTTGTTTTGCATTTCCAGTTCCTTGTTGAGCACACTGGACATTGGCTTCCCCATCACTCATAACAACCATTGAACGGAATTTATCTGAAGTTGAGTAATTAAGCAAACCACTAACTGCACTGTTTATACCACAACAAACACAAGTATTTCCATTTGCAACCCATTGGTCTACTTTTGCCTTTAAAGAAACAGAATCATTTGAAAGAACATGAGAATAACTAGAAATACTTGATGTTGCATAGCCAATCAGTCCAACTCTGTTTCCAGATATATTTAAAACAGAATCAATAAAAACTTTATTTGCTTGTTTAGCTAATGTTATTTTTTCCTGCCAATAACCAGAACAAGAATTACATTTTGTTTGAGTATTACAAGAACCAGAAAGAAGACAGCAAAACCAATTATAATTAATACAACCATCAGCCATGCTCCCAGATAAATCAGTAACAGAATAAACATCTCCAATTCCGCCTAATTGTGAGGTGTAAGAAGCATTTTCTAATCCTAATCTTATTGGAACTGTTTTCCCTTCTAAAGAATCATAATCTAATAAAGAAGATAAACTTGCATCATTAATTGTGATTTCTTCTTCACCAGATGTAGCTCCATCATAAACTGTTTGATTCCCAATTATCAAAAAAAATGTATTATTATTATCTATATGGAGGAATAAGTTCATTTCGTTTATCTGGCTTGGAAAATCAAAACCATCATATAAATTAACAATCCCATCAATTCCAGGAAAAGAATATTTCTTTGTTTGAGTATATTGGACATTTGGCTTGTAATTTATCTTTATATATCCTCCTCCAATATGTAAATTCTTGCCTCTAATTTCAATTAAATTATTTCCAGAATTAAAATCCACAGCAGGAATAGAATATCTTACCGGAATAAATTCCGAAGCAGATTTAGAATAATCTCCTTGTTTGTCCCCATTAACATAAATTTCAAAATCATTATTAATTGTTAGTTCAATTTCAGAAGAATTAATAATTCCACTATAATCTATATTCAAGCTGATATTTCCATCTCCAACATAGCCTCCAAAATAAAAATATTTAGTTTGGATATCTCTTGAAAGATAAGCTCTTGCAGAAAATCCAGTTACACTTTCTCCTTCTCTTATTCCACTTATAATCTGCCTGTCAACTTCAATATTCTTTGGATTATCAATTGCAGTTGAATTTACAGAACAAATTAGTTTATCCCCATACCAAATTCCAATACTTTCTTTAATATCTAATTCAGATAAAACTGAATCACATAATAATTTAGCCTGCTCCTCATCTGTAACATAAAATTCTCCTATTTGTTCTAAAACCGTATTATTTAGATTGCTAATATTCCCATTGCTGATTAAACCTTGAACATAAACATTATCTATCTCTCCTATTTTCAGAACAGATAAAACATTCATAACATCACTTTGAATAGAAGTTTCATAAGTGGAATATTTTATTATTGGGTATGCCACAACTATGCTCATTAAAATTATAATTAGTGCTATCAATGCATCTGTACTAAAAAACACCCCTTTTTTGTTCATTGCCATTTTGATTTAACTTTTATCATATTTAGTTTTTCTTTGTTCAATCTTGTCTTTTCTCTAAAAAGAAAGATTGCTTTGTCAAACTTGTCTTTTTAAAGAAAGTTTGTTTTATTCAAACACATACAAATAAGCAGTTGTTGGCTTATCTTCATAAACAACAACTCTTGTAATTTTAATTAAATTTGATGCATTAATATTATCTCTTGTTATTCCTGGCTTTCCAATACCATCAACTTCAACAGAATTAATTGTCATATTTTTATCAAAGAAAAAATAATAATCATATTTTGTATTAAAAAGAGTTTTTGTTTTATAATAATTTGACTGGCTTAAATCATAAAACCTTTCTAATTTAGTTTGATTTATTTTATCTCCACTTAAAATTCCAATTTTAACTGCATTAATGTCATTCCAATCTAAAGGATATCCCTCTGATAAAATAGTTTTAGCTATTAAATTTCCCTGATAAGAAAGCTCCTGAAAATTTTCTTTTTGCTCTCCAGGTGCATTAATTGAATAAATAAAAAATACAATTATTCCAATTGAAAAAATAATCACTCCAATCATTAAATCCATTCCCCAGGCTTGTGCAGACTTGTTTTTTATTTTCATTTTAATTTAAACCCCTTAATTTTTTCTATTTCTGCTCCTTTTTTAAAAGTCAGTAGATGAATTTTGCTTATATCTGCATTTATTTTAATATCCTTCTTTTTAATAATTTTAATTGCTTCCTCCATCTTAGATTTGCTAGAAAAGCTTCCAAGAGTTACATGGGGGATATATCTAGGCATTTTTTTATTTTCAAATCCCTTTAATATTCCAGAATTAAGTTTTTTATACAATTTGACAATATTATTTTTTCCTTTATTAATTACAAGATAAAGATAATACTCTTTAGCTGATCTTTTTAATCCTTTTAATTCTATTTTAAATGATTTAAAATTTTTTATAGAATTAATAATATGTTCACAAACCTTTTTTTGGTTAGCAACTTTAAATGGATAAACCAAAGTTATATGTGGCTTAAATTCTTTATAATACCTATCATATTTTTTTCTAACATCATCTATTTTCTTATTATTTGGAATAAAAATAATTATTGCTTGTTCTTTCATTTTACGGATTCAAAACAACCTCTCCATTTTGTTTTGTAATTATATTCTCTCCTTTTACAACATTTCCAGTTACAGAAGCAAGAGGGAGAGCAAGAGCATTTTTATTATCATTTGTTTTAACATAAACCATTTCCTCTAATATTTCAATACTATAATCTCTGCCATTTATTTTTTCAGGAATATTAAAATTTCTGTAATAGCCATCACTTGATTTTGAAGCAAGATTAATTTCATCTTGAACAGATGAAGCTAAATCCTGAACCATAATGCTTTGTTTTTCTTTTAATTTATCAGACATACTCCCTTGTATTGCTCCTAAGAAAACAACTAAAAAAAATATAACTACCCCTACAAGAATCATAAACTCAATACTGCTTTGTGCTTTTTTGAAAATCATTTTAAACTTGGCTAATTGTTGCTCTACTTTCTTCAGCTATAATTTCTATTTTTTTAACACCTGAAATGGAATTTAAAGTTCCTTCAATAGGAACTTCACTTGAAAAGGCAATTTTATCTATTCCAGAACTTCCTTGATATGTAATAAACAAGGTATTTTCTGATATTTCAATTTGTTCAACATTTTCTGGAAGATAAACAGAAATTGTAGCTTTGGAAGGCTCTCCATAATAAAAAACAGATTCTGCTGTGGATATTATTTTATTTCCAAAATTATTTATTTGAGTCATTTTAAGCCTGTCTTTTATGCTCCCACTATAAACAAAAGCAATACCCAAAAGCCCAATTATAACAATAGTTACAAATCCCATTATAATTATATATTCAATACTTACCTGTGATTTTTTATTTATCATCTCTTTTATAATTAAAGCAAAAATCTCTTAATAAAAGTTGTTATTTATATTAATTAGAATATATTGAAATTATAATTAAATCTCACTTAAACAGGATATTTGTTATTTGTAACCTCTTTATAGTTATAACAAATAGAAAGATTTAAATAGGGGCATTTTATAGTATTTGTGACTATAAAGTAGTATAATTACTACTAGGATCTTACAAAATGAAACAAAAATTATCCATAACAATTGATGAAGAGAAAATAAAAATCATAGAAACTCTTTTAAAAGAGGGCTTATTTAGAAACAAATCTCATGTTTTAGAATATTCTTTAAATAAATTCTTAAAGGAGAAATTGGAAAATGGCAGATAAACTATCTTATGAGGACTTAAAATTAGGGGAAAAAGCAAAAAAAGCTTTTTTAGATGGAAAAACTCCTGAATATATTAAAGAAAACTGCCCTGTTTATCTTAATACTAATAATTTTTTTGCAGGATTAAATGTAACTGATTTAGCTGTTGCAGGAGTTTTAGCTGGAATGAACACTCTTTTAATTGGAAATACTGGATGCGGTAAATCTCAGCTTGCAAGAGATATTCATAATTATTATTTTAATGGAAGCAAATTAGAAGGGGGACATGCATTAACAATAGAAGGGCATTCTGAACTTGATATTTACCGGGATATTTTAACTGATATTAACAAAGAGCAGGTTCAAAGAGTATTAAATGGCAATCATAAATCTTTATTTTGGGATTTAGAGGAATTTAACAGATGTCCTCCCATTGCACAGAACCAATTTTTAGCAATTGGAAATGGAAGAATAATGCATAAAGGAAATTCAATTCCAATTGGAGATAAAGGATATGTTTCTTCAATAGCTACTGCAAATTATGGAAATGGCGAGTTTAAGGGAACTTTTGATGTTGATAAAGCACTTGGGAACAGGTTTGGATTAGTTTTAGATTTAGATTACAGCCAGTTTCAGCCAACAATTGAAGACAGAATTCTTATAGACAGATTAAGAGAAGCTCATCCTGGAATAAAAGAAGCCCCTAAAAGAGATTTAACTGAAAAAATTATTCAGGCAAACAAAGAAATTTCTCAATTAACATTGGAGCCGGGATTAGAAGCAAGAGCAGTAATGGATTATTTAAAGTTTGGATTAGGAAATTGCCAGGGAGAAGGAGAATCTCCAACTGCAAAAGGAAAAACCTGGCCATATAAATGCCAGGATTGTTCAAGAAATAAAAATGGAAAGGAAATCTGTTCTCTTGTAAGTGTTCCTGTTCAAAGAACACTTCAATCTGTTGCCAGATATGCTTCTGCTTTGCATTATCTTGCAAAATTAAAAAATCCCGAGCAGGAAATAAATCCAGTTGATTTAATGTTTAAGGCATTTGAATTAACTTCTGCTTATCAGAATGTTTTAAATCCCAGCATATTAAAATCAGAATATTTAGATGAAGCTCCAAAAATGATTGCAGAAGTTGCAGAAAGATTGAAGAGCGATTTTAAAGAAAATCAGGACATAATTTTAACTTCTCTGGAAGAAGCAACAAAAGGAAACAGAGCTTTAGATTATTTTAAAACTGCAGATGGAACAACTTTGTTAGGGTACAGCGAATTATCTCAAAAAGGAAAAAGTGCAGTTAATCCTTATGAGCCATTTAATAATAATCGTGCTATTGGTTTGTCTTGGGTAAAAGATGCAGTTGATATTGAAATAGATATGGCAAAAAACAAGAAAGATAAAGATAGCCAAGAAAAACAAGAGAATAAAGAAAAAGATAAGCAGCAATAAATAAAAATAAAATAAAATAACATGACAATCTTAAATCAAATAGGAGACAGAGGAGATTGGAAGAGAATTCATTATGACAAGGATTTAATTGCAAGAATAAACAGAGAAGCAGAAGAAAAAAGCAGAAAAGATAAAGGAAACAAAATAAAAACCAATCCTCCTGTTAATATAAATCCAAATCAATCAATAATTAATGTAGGAGATTACTGGACAATTCCAAATGTAAGCTATAGAAATGGAATTCATACTTTTGATTTATCTAAAACTTTGCTTGAAAATGGGCAGGCAAAAACACAAGAGCAATGGGCAGAATACAGAAAGATAGCACAGCCAAAAGCAGAATTTTATACAGGAGATATGCCTCTTTATCATGCTGTTTTTACAGCATTATTTGAACAAAAAGACAATCCTCAATTTAAACAAATTGCTGAAGAAGCAAGGCAATTTATACAAAACTCAATGAGACAAAAATGTCCTATAACTTTAACAAGAATAGCTTATCAGCCAAGAGGAAAAGATAAAATTATTCATAATTACAAAACAAATGAACAATATGAATTAGAAGAAAAAATAATTGGTCCAGATAGACTCATTGAATCAGGAGATTGCTTGGCATTAAAATCTCTTTTAGGAAATGGAGATATTAATAAAATAAATTCGGTTTATCAATGGATTAATCAAACTAATGCATATCTCTGGAGATTAAATGAAAAACCTAAAAATGTAGATGAAAGAGTCGCGAGGTTCAATGCGCTCTCTGACGGGGTGGACCTGGATTGCTACGGGGTTCCTGAGGATGCTGATGCCTCTCTTGGGGTACGTGTTCGCCCGCAGGCGAACTCGTCACAAAATTCAGGAGGAATAAAATAAAATAAAATAACATGACAATCTTAAATCAAATAGGAGACAGAGGAGATTGGAAGAGAATTCATTATGACAAGGATTTAATTGCAAGAATAAACAGAGAAGCAGAAGAAAAAAGCAGAAAAGATAAAGGAAACAAAATAAAAACCAATCCTCCTGTTAATATAAATCCAAATCAATCAATAATTAATGTAGGAGATTACTGGACAATTCCAAATGTAAGCTATAGAAATGGAATTCATACTTTTGATTTATCTAAAACTTTGCTTGAAAATGGGCAGGCAAAAACACAAGAGCAATGGGCAGAATACAGAAAGATAGCACAGCCAAAAGCAGAATTTTATACAGGAGATATGCCTCTTTATCATGCTGTTTTTACAGCATTATTTGAACAAAAAGACAATCCAGAATCAGAAGAAGCAAGAAAGTTTATACAAAAATCAATGAGACAAAAATATCCTATAACTTTAACAAGAATAGCTTATCAGCCAAGAGGAAAAGATAAAATAATTCATAATTACAAAACAAATGAACAATATGAATTAGAAGAAAATATAATTGGTCCAGATAGACTCATTGAATCAGGAGATAGTTCAGCATTAAAAGCACTTTTAGGAAATGAAGATATTAATCAAATTAATTCTATTTATAATTGGATTAATCAAACTAATGCTTATCTTTTTAGATTAAATTCAAAGCCTAAATCAGTTGATGAAAGAGTCGCGGGGTTCGGTGCTGGCTCTGACAGGGTTTGCCTGAGTTGCGGCAGGTATCCTGAGGTTGCTGGTGCCTCGCTTGGGGTACGTTTAGTCGTGCGCCCGAAGGGCGCTGAAACAAAAAATTCTAAAAGGAGTTTAATATGACGATCATAAATCAAATAGGAGACAGAGGAGATTGGAAGAGAATTCCTTATGACAAGGATTTAATTGCAAGAATAAACAGAGAAGCAGAAGAAAAAAGCAGAAGAGGAAAACTGCCTGTTAAACCAACAGAACAAAGACAAAACCAAGCTGGAAAGGGAGAAATAAATGATAAATGGGTTTATGTTCCTTTAATAGATATGAGTTTTGCAAGACAAAGAACTCATCAAAATACTAATTGGTATGACCAGAATAAAGCTTTAATTTCTGAAAATCTCTTAATGCCTACTCCAGAACAAACATGGGAATTGATTTTTTATCTTAAAGATAATTTAGATAATCCGGAACATAGAGAAGTTTATGATGATATTCTTAAACGAACTCCTAAAGATATCTGGCATGGAGAAAACCAAAACGCTTATTTTACAAAAGAGGGAGATAAATTCTATATTCAGCATATTAAAGGAATTAAATCAAATGGAGAATTAGTATTAACAAATAAAGTAGAAATTAGTGATTATTTAAATTCAGATTGTTGGGCAGACATCAGCTCTAAAGCAAATATAACAGATAAAGGATTATGCAAAACAAGTTCTAGTATACAAAATTATTCTCAAGGAAATAATATTTATTTTTGGCAGCCAAGAAATAATTCAGTCGCGAGGTTCTATGCTGGCTCTGACAGGGTTGACCTGGATTGCGGCAGGAATCCTGAGAATGCTGGTGCCTCGCTTGGGGTACGTGGTTGCGCCGAAGGCGCTAAGTAAAAAAATTTGGAATGTAACAATTTAAATAATAAAATACAAACAAAATGATAACAAAACAAGAAATAAAAAATATAGCTGAAATAGAAAGCAATAGGGGAGGATTTGATTTTAGAGATATCTCTGTTGAAGAATATAATCCCCAAAGAAATGAGCCCCATTTTCAAATGAGAACTTCTTTAGAAAACAAAAAAACAGAAATAAAATATGATCCTTTTTATGAAGAAAAAAATTCAGGTAAAACTCCTATTGTTGTAAGAGATGGAATAAGACATGAAATAAATCATCATAAATATAAAGGGTATTCCGGATGTCCTAGAAATTTAGACAATCATGTTAATTTAATTTATGAGCCGATTATGGATGTTTTAGCAGAAAAAGGATTTTCACCTGAAGATGCTCATTATATGTCTAATGCTTTGGAAGATACAATTCTGCATGATGACTTGTCAAATGGATTTTCATTGCAGGGAATAAATGAATTTTTTAAAGATGTTGGGGAAACTTCAGGAAAATATACTGCTTTTTATGAGGCACATGCAAGATTAAACAATGCTTTATGGGCAAATAAAACCCAAAAACAGCAATTAAAAAAATATTTTACATCAGATGAAAAACAAAGAAAGAAAATATTAGAAGCTTTAAGTGGATTTTTAGAAGAAAGTGGAATAAATGAATTTAAGCAGGAATTAAATGAGGCAAAAATCAGGGATAAAAGTAAAATAAGAAGTTATCTTTTAAATGAAAAGAACTGGCAGAAAATCTCACAAGCTTATGCAAAAAATATGTCTGAGTTAATGGAGCCAAATTATGCGCAATGCCTTATGAACCATAATGGTTCAGGAACAAAAGGAAAAAAAACAGAAGAAAGCTCCTCTGAAGGAAATGAATTTGACAGGGAAATGAAAACAAAGGACTTTAAAAGAACAAGAATTCAAAAAGCTTATAATTCAGGAGAGGAAATACCTAATTGGATAAATAGTTTTGAAGGATTAGATTTAATTTATGAAAGTTTAGCTAAAAAATTAAATATAAAAGCAGAGAGCTTTACAAAACAATCATCTATGCCTATTTTTTGGTATGGTTCAAGAGAATTTGACCCAGAAACAGATGATTTAAAGCATATAAGTTTAGGAGTAAATGATTCAGGAGAATTAGACATAAAGAAAAAAAGATGGAATCTAAATATGCCTCTTGAAGTTAAAATAAGTCAGAGAGGATTTCCAAGAGCAAGATTTGGCTTAATTGATTGTTCTGGCAGTATGGCTTGGAATCCTGCTGGCGGAAGAGATGCTGGCTCTAAGACAATGATTCCCTGGGGCAACAACAGCAGATATCATTATGCTCTTTTATCTTGGTATGGATTTTTAGAATATCTAAGGCAAAATCATTTGTTAAACCAAAATGCAGTTGATTTAGCTGGATTTAGTGAAGAAACAGTTATAGGAAAAGGACTGCTTGAATCAAAAAAAGTTGCTTTATCTCCTCAATTTGGGGATACCTCATTAGATTTAAACAAAGTTAAAAGTTTTTTTGAAGGAAGAGGGAATTTAATTTTCTCAATTTCAGATGGAGAGGTTGATAATTGGAGAAGCATTAAAAAGAATTATTTAGATAATGCTGGAAAGCATTATTATTTTCACCTTCAAATAGGAAATCAGACTGAAATGTTTAAAGATTTAAAAAAAGCAGGATTTTATGCAGAGCAGGTTTTAGGAAATAATGATTTGGCAAATAAAACAATTGACTTGACAGATAAAATTTTAAGAGGAGGAATAAAATAAACCAAAATAAAATGACAATCTTAAATCAAATAGGAGACAGAGGAGATTGGAAGAGAATTCATTATGACAAGGATTTAATTGCAAGAATAAACAGAGAAGCAGAAGAAGAAAGCAGAAGAGATAAAGGAAATAAAGCTAAAACTAATAATCTTCCCAAGCAAGAAGCAACTATTCCTGAAAATGCAAACCCAAATCAATCAATAATTAATGCAGGAGATTACTGGACAATTCCAAATGTAAGCTATAGAAATGGAATTCATACTTTTGATTTATCTAAAACTTTGCTTGAAAATGGGCAGGCAAAAACACAAGAGCAATGGGCAGAATACAGAAAGATAGCACAGCCAAAAGCAGAATTTTATACAGGAGATATGCCTCTTTATCATGCTGTTTTTACAGCATTATTTGAACAAAAAGACAATCCTCAATTTAAACAAATTGCTGAAGAAGCAAGGCAATTTATACAAAACTCAATGAGACAAAAATGTCCTATAACTTTAACAAGAATAGCTTATCAGCCAAGAGGAAAAGATAAAATTATTCATAATTACAAAACAAATGAACAATATGAATTAGAAGAAAAAATAATTGGTCCAGATAGACTCATTGAATCAGGAGATTGCTTGGCATTAAAATCTCTTTTAGGAAATGGAGATATTAATAAAATAAATTCGGTTTATCAATGGATTAATCAAACTAATGCATATCTCTGGAGATTAAATGAAAAACCTAAAAATGTAGATGAAAGAGTCGCGAGGTTCGATGCTAGCTCTGGCGGGGTTAACCTGTATTGCTACTGGGGTCCAGAGTATGCTGATGCCTCTCTTGGGGTACGTTTAGTCGTGCGCCCGAAGGGCGCTGAAACAAAAAATTCAGGAGGAATAAAATGACAATCTTAAATCAAATAGGAGACAGAGGAGATTGGAAGAGAATTCATTATGACAAGGATTTAATTGCAAGAATAAACAGAGAAGCAGAAGAAGAAAGCAGAAGAGATAAAGGAAATAAAGCTAAAACTAATAATCTTCCCAAGCAAGAAGTTGTTATTCCTGCTAATACAAACCCAAATCAATCAATAATTAATGCAGGAGATTACTGGACAATTCCAAATGTAAGCTATAGAAATGGAATTCATACTTTTGATTTAGCTAAAACTTTGCTTGAAAATGGGCAGGCACAAACTCAGGATTACTGGGTATACTACAGAAATATAGCACAGCCAAAAGGAGAATTTTATACTGCAGATATGCCTCTTTATCATGCTGTTTTTACAGCATTATTTGAACAAAAAGACAATCCAGAATCAGAAGAAGCAAGAAAGTTTATACAAAGCTCAATGAGAGATAAATGGCCTATAACTTTAACAAGAATAGCTTATCAGCCAAGAGGAAAAGATAAAATTATTCATAATTACAAAACAAATGAACAATATGAATTAGAAGAAAAAATAATTGGTCCAGACAGGTTTATTAAATCAAGAGATAGTCCAGCATTAAATGCACTTTTAGGAGATGGGGATATTGATCAAATTAATTCTATTTATAATTGGATTAATCAAACTAATCCATATATCTGGAGAGTAGATTCAAAGCCCAATGAAATAGATGAAAGAGTCGCGGGGTTGGATGCTAACTCTGGCTGGGTGGACCTGGGTTGCGGCAGGAGTCCTGGGGGTGCTCTTGCCTCGCTTGGGGTACGTGGTTGCGCCGAAGGCGCTAAGTAAAAAAATTTAAGAATTTGATATGAGAAAGAATTTATATAATCTTATTTATTTTTTATCTTGTCCTGAAGATTTTGGAGTTTTACTCTGAATATTCAGACTACATGTAATTTCATTAGAGCATTTTTATTTGATTTAAGCCATGAAATACCGCAATTAAAATCAGTAAAATGAAGATTGAAGCTTTTTACTTTTATTTGATGAAAATTATAATTGCAGTGATGCAGTGATGAAATTGCTAACAAAGTCGCGAGGTTCAATGCTAACTCTGACAGGGTTAACCTGAATTGCAACAGGAATCCTGAGAATGCTAATGCCTCGCTTGGAATAGTTTGGCTTCAGGACTTTATTATTATGAAAACTTATAAAAATCTTTATTCTGAAATCTATAATAAGAAAGATTTAATTCTTGCATGGAGAAAAGCCCGTAAAGGCAAGACAAAAAAAGATTATGTTATTAAATTTGAGAAAAATTTTAGAGAGAATATTTTGAAATTACATGAAGAATTAAAAAATAAAACTTATTTCCCTAAACCCTTGAAAACATTTATTTTGCGAGACCCAAAAACCAGAAAAATCTCGAAGTCAATATTTAGAGACCGAATAGTTCATCATTCAATTATAAATATAATTGAGCCTATTTTTGAAAAGATATTTATCCATGATTCCTGTGCAAATAGAATAGGAAAAGGAACTTTATTTGCATTAAAAAGATTAGATTTATTCAAGAGAAAAGTCTCATTTAATGGAACAAAAAAAGTTTATTGTTTAAAAGCAGATATAAAACATTATTTTCAAGAGGTTAATCATGAAGTTTTAATTTCTATTCTTCAAAGAAAAATAGAAGATGAAAAATTAATGAATTTAATTAGAAAAATTTTAATTAACAGGAAAGTTGAAGAAGGAGTTGGAATGCCCCTTGGTAATTTGACTTCACAATTTTTTGCTAATGTTTACTTAAATGAATTAGATTATTTTATAAAACCTAAATTAAAAGCAAAATATTATATTAGGTATGTAGATGACTTTGTGATTTTGCATAAATCAAAAGAACAGCTAGAAATTTGGAAAAAAGAAATTGATGAATTTTTAAAAGAAAAATTAAAAATTGAACTTCATCCAGATAAATCAAGGATAATTGGACTTTCAAGAGGAATTGATTTTGTGGGTTTTAGAAATTTTTATTATTTTAGGTTGTTAAGAAAGAGAAACATAAAGAATTTTATTAATAAAATTGATGAATTTAAAAGAAATGAGATTTCTAAAGAAAAATTAATTGAGAGTTTTCAAGGATGGAATGCTTATGCAAAATGGGCAAATAGTTTTAAATTAAGAAGAGATATAATAAAAACAGCAAAGTTAATATATAACCCGGACTTATAGGGTTAGATAACAATAATACTGCACTAAAAAACAAAGTCAGATAGACTCTAAAATCTAAGATATAATTAAAATTTTAATGAACAGATTTCTTGTTGTTTTAAGTTTTATATTCCCATATTCAGTTATCAATACATTTATAAAATTATTTAGAGTCATATATTATATATAAAATGGCAAAAGAGGAGAAAATATTGTTTTTTAGAGTATTCTTTGTAATATCTTTGATTTTCTTATTAAATTTAGTATCTTATGTATACAAATATGGGGATATAAAAGGCGGGTTTACAGGATTTTCAGTTAAATCAACTGTTTATAACGCATATTCTGGACTACCCTATATCTCTAAGATGTTTTTAATAGTTCAATGGACAATTTTAATTCTTTTATTACTTTCTGTTGCATTTAAAGATAATCGATTAAAAAATCAAGATAAAGAAGTTTTAAGTTTAAATCTCAAGAGAAAATCAGGAGCAAATAAAACGGATTTAGATACCCTTTATGAAGTACTTAAAGATAAAAAGAAACTAAGAGTTTCAACAATCGCAAAAGCATTTAATGTAGACCCCGAAATTGCACTTGAATGGGGTAAAATCTTAGAATCTGGTTCTTTAGCAATAATTGATTATCCCGGATTTGGGGAACCCGTAATAAAAATTATAGAAAAAGAAAATAAACAGCAACTAGCAAGCAAAGAAATAAAAAAAGATGAAAAGAAGAGCGAAATTTCATCGTCTAAGGAAAAGGAAATAATACAAAAATTAGAAGACAAAAAAAGAATAATAGTTAATAAACCAGTAAAAGAACCAAGGCACATAATTAAAGCAAAAAAGAAAATAGAAAAAATGAATGCTAAATTAAAAAAAATAAGAGAAAAACAAGCAAAACTAAACTAAAACAAAAAAGGTGATAATGAAACATAAAAAACACAATAAATTATTTTTTAAAAAGAAATTCTTTCCAAAGAAGAAACCAGATGAAGTAATTAAATCAGAAATAAAAACAAATATTAAACATCCTTTTGAAACTTCTAATGCAAAAAACCAGGATTCTTATGAAATAGAAATCGATAAGTCCAAAGTAAGAGTTGAAATAAAAAAAGGAGAATTAGGATATACCTACAATCTTTATGTCCCAGAAGTATCTACTGCTACAGCAACTTTACTCGATGATATAAGGACCGAATTAGTAACAGTTACAACAATAGGAATGAGCGAGATAATAGACCCTAATGCATTTAATAATATTAAAAAAAGGTTTATGGCAGAAGCAACTACTTTATTGAGATCTAAACTTCCTACAATAGATGAGCATACTAAGGAATTTTTAATAAGCAAATTAATGCAGGATATGCTTGGTTTAGGTGAAATAGAGTTCTTAGTTAATGATATGAATTTAGAAGAGATTGTAATTCCTTCTGCAAAAGAACCAATTCGGGTTTATCATAAAAAATATGGGTGGTTGATTACTAATTTAAAGATTGCAAGAGAAGATGAGATAAATAACTATTCAAATATTATTGCAAGAAGAGTTGGAAGGCAGATAACTGTCTTAAGTCCATTATTAGATGCTCATTTAGTTTCAGGAGACAGAGTTAATTCTATTTTATATCCAATAAGCACAAAAGGAAATACAATAACAATTAGAAAATTCGCAAGAGATCCTTATACAATCGTTGATTTTATAAATAATCGAACATGTGATTTAGATACTTCCTGTTTAATTTGGCTTGCAATAGAATATGAAATGAATATTTTAATTTCAGGAGGAACCGCTTCTGGAAAAACTTCTTTTTTAAATGCCTGCCTTGCATTTATTCCTCCAAACCATAGAATAATTAGTGTTGAAGATACAAGAGAGCTAATGCTCCCTGATTTTTTATATTGGACTCCTTTAGTTGTTAGAACAGCTAATCCAGAAGGAAAAGGAGGAGTTTCTATGCTAGATTTATTAGTTAATAGCCTTAGAATGAGGCCCGATAGAATCATTCTAGGTGAAATGAGGAGAAAAGAAGAGGCAATGGTTTTATTTGAAGCAATGCATACAGGACACAGTGTTTATGCAACTCTTCATGCAGATTCAGCAGCAGAAACAATTTCAAGATTAACTAATCCCCCTTTGGATATTCCCGCAAATTTATTGAAAGCAGTAAACCTTAATGTTGTAATGTTTAGAGATAGAAGAAGAGGTATAAGAAGAATTTTTCAAGTTGCAGAATTTGAGGCAGGAGATAAGAGTGCAAGAGCAAATATTATTTATAGATGGATTCCTGAAGAAGACAAGATAATAAAACATAGTCAAAGTGCAAGATTTTTTGAAGATATTTCAAGAAATACTGGGATGTCCGAAAGAGAATTAAATGAAAACTTAGAAAATAAAAAGAAAATTCTTTCCTGGCTTATTAAAAATAAAATAAGGGATTTAATGGATTTTGGAAAAGTTATGAATCTTTATTATTTAGACAGAGAACAATTACTAAAAGATATTGCTAGAAATGATATCAAAAAAATACTTGGCAGATGAAATTCAAAATTCCATTTACTTTCTCAAAAATAGAAAAATTAAAGAGTAAATCTAGATATTTCTCTTCTAAATTTAAATATAAAAAAGAATCTAAACTTGGACACGATTTAAAAAATTCAGACATTAATTTAACAAGAGAAGAATATCTTGGAATCTGCATGAGAAGTGCAGTTGTTTTTTTTGGATTTTTCTTTGTAATTTCAACTACAATATTATTATTGCTAAAAATTGTTTTTGCTGTATTATTTGGATTCTTATTAGCATTTTTATTCTCAATTTTTATATTCTTTAGCCAGAGAGTTTACCCAAGAATCTATGTTTCAAGAAAACAAAGGGATATTGAAAAAAATTTAATTCCGGGACTAGAGGATATCCTGGTTCAGTTAAATTCAGGAGTTCCTCTTTTTAATATAATTTCTAATATCGCTGATGCGGATTATGGAAGTTTAAGCCTGGAATTTAAGAAAGCAGTAAAGAGAATTAATGCAGGAGAACCAGAAGCAGAAGTATTTGATTCACTAGGTAAAAGTAATCCTTCTGTTTTCTTCAGAAGAACTCTATGGCAGATTAGCAATGGAATGAAAGCAGGAAGCGATATAGCTATTATTATTCGAGATAGTATTAAGGCATTAAATGAAGAACAATTAATACAAATCCAAGCTTATGGAAGCAAGCTAAATCCCTTGGTTGTTCTTTATATGTTAATCTCTGTGATTATCCCGGCTCTATCAGTTACTTTCTTAACAATAATTTCCTCCATGGTGGGGTTATCAACTACAATGATTATTTTGTTATTTATAGGATTATTTGTTTTTGATGTATTTGCTCAAATAATGTTTTTAGGGTTAATTAAATCAAGAAAACCAAGTTTACTATGAAAAGAAAACCAATACCAAAACAAGAAAAAGCAAGAATGAAAAGATTGACAGTATTTGCGATTATATTAGGTTTAATAATGAGCATAATATTCTTCTTAGCTTACAAAAGCATATTATATTCTTTAATAAGTTTAGTTTTAACTATCATTCTCTTTGCAGTTTATATTTATTTCAAAAGAAAATTAAAAGAGACAGCAAGAATTAGGCAAATTGAGACTGTCTTTCCAGATTTTCTTCAATTAATGTCAAGTAATTTAAGAGCAGGAATGATAATTGATAAAGCGATGTTATTAAGTTCAAGACCTGAATTTGCTCCATTAGATGCAGAAATACTTCAGGCAGGAAAAGATATTACCACAGGAAAAAGCATAGAACTTGCTTTAATAGATATGTCAAAAAGAATAAACTCACCCAAAATTGAAAAAACAATTTTATTAATAAATTCCGGGATTCGAGCAGGAGGAGATTTAGCTGTTTTATTAGAAGATACTTCCTCAAATATGAGAGAAAAAGAAATGTTAGATAAAAAAGCTTCTTCAAATGTTTTAATGTATGTAATATTTATCTTCTTAGCTGTTTCATTTTTTGCTCCTGCATTATTCTCTTTATCAACAGTTTTAGTTGAAATTTTAACAAATATCTTTTCAGGTTTGCCAGAAGTAAGTTCAACAACAGTAAGTCTGCCATTTACTTTATCTAAAATAAATATCTCTATAACTTTCATTAAATTCTTTTCAGTTATATTCATAATTGTAATAGATGTTTTAGCTTGTTTAGTTTTGGGATTAGTAAACAAAGGAGAAGAAAAGCAGGGGTTAAGATATCTTCCTGCTATTTTAATTATAAGTTTAAGTGTATTCTTTATTGCAAGATCTCTAATTATGAACTTTATGAGCGGGTTGTTTTAAAATAAAAAAATAAAAAATAAATTAATATTTTATTTTGCTCCTGCAAGTGCTAATTTTGCAATACCTGCTCCCAGAATTCTCCCTTCCTGCCAGTATTTTTCTTCAGTTTCATTTAACTCCTTACTACGAAAGATTTTAGATATCAGAACTGCATCGTGTACCCATTTCTCTAATCTGTTAAGTTTGTTTTCAGACAAACCAGCCTTTTCAAGGTTAAAATCTCCCATACCCTTGACAGCTTGATAACCCTTAGTTTGAATAAAATCTGCAGAGTAACCTAAAATACTATGAACTATATTCTCTCGTATAAAGGGACTCTGATAAAGACCATCAAGATAATGATCTTTCACAACAATTAAAGGAGTAAAATAAGATTCCTCGGGATGTAACAAAGCAATTGCTAGAGGAGTATTGTTACCATGAGGTTCCTCTCCATCAAATATATCTTTTATCGGAGTCTTTTTTAAAGATTCTAAATCTTTGGTAAGATAAAGATTAGTATTCCCATTATAAGGTACGGTATTTCTTCTAAATACTTTGCCCACTATTTCTTGATATTGGTTTATTCCTTGTTCATTTACCATGTTATTTAATACCTCCTTTCAAATCTTTATTAAATTGAGTTTCAACTAAGATTATTTTATTATCATATTTTTCGTTTTGTTTTTCCATTTTATTTTTTGTTTGTTTTGTTTATGTTTAATTTCCTAAGTTATTTTGTTTAACTTACTAGTAATAACTATTACACATATTTAATACTTTTTATGCTATTTTATTACTTTTAAGTAAGATTTATAAACTATATACCCATATGTTAAAATATGATAGAAAATACTAAAATCAAGCTCGACTTAAAAGACAAAAAGATTCTTACACTTTTAGATGAAGATTCAAGATTATCCAATAGTCAAATAGCTAAAAAAATCCAGCTTTCAAAACCTGCTGTAGAATATAGAATACAGCGCCTGCAAAAAAATAATATTATTTTTTCTTATTATACTGTTATAGATATTACAAAACTTGGATATTCTCAATATAAAATTTATTTTAAATTTCAAAATGCATCTATTGAAGATGAGCAGAAAATTGTAGATTATTGGAAAAAGGATAGAAATTCAGTTTGGCTGGCCCAGATTAGAGGAAGATGGGATTTAGCTGTTTCAATATTAGCTAAAACAAATTTTGAATTTGGAAAAGTATTAAGTGAATTTATAGGTAAATTCTCTAAATTTATATTAGAAAAAGATGTTCTTTTAACAGAATACTCTCCAGTATATTCAAGAAGATATCTAACAGATTCTAAAGCAAAAGAGTTTGTTTATGCAAAACCAATTAAATCAATAGAACTTGATGAAATAGACGAAAAAATACTAAAAGAGCTAGCAGAAAATGCAAGAATTAATATTGTTGATTTAGCAGAAAAATTAAAAATTACAAGAGATATTATAAATTATAGGATAAAAAAACTTACAAATCAAGGCATAATAGTTCAATACAGATGTTATTTGAATCTTCATAAGATAGGAATAAATCATTATAAAATAATTTTAAGAACTAAAAACTTTGATGAAAAAGCAGAGAAAAGCATTAAAGACTATGTTTCTCATCATAAAAAAGCAACTCAATTCTTAAAATTAATAGGCAGCTGGGATGTTGAAATTGAATTTGAAACAGAAAATGAAGATGAGTTGTATAGCATTCTAACTGACATAAGAAAGCAATTTTCAGATATAATAAGGGATTTTGACATTATAAGAATAACCCAAACCTACAAATATAATTATTTTCCATTCTAATAAATCAATAATTCACAAAGCTTAATCTTTGTTATCTTTTTTATTTGAAATTAATAACCCTATTAATCCAATAATAAACAAAACTGCACCAAGAATATTTGAATTAGTCTTATTCAAATTTGAAATTACATTTCCAGTAAGATTATTTGATAAAAATAAAAGTCCTATTCCTATTGCAATAATTGAGATTACTTTCCCTTCTAAAGATAGTCTTTTAACTTTTCCTTCTGAAGACTTGTTTAAATCATATTTAGCATCTTTTCTAAAAAATCTTAATCTAACCTCTTTATCATCAAGTTCATATAATTCTTTTAAATCTATTTTATCCAAATCTAATATAGAAGCAAAATAATAAGGTCTTTGATGAGCAGTAATATCATTTCTATGACTAAACAATTTCATAATATATTCTTCTGTTTCTTGTTGAGTTTTGCCTTCAGGATATTTTTCCTTATAATAATCTTCAATTAATTTTCTTGTTTCTCCTTTGATTTTTCTTATTGTTGGAATAATTTTCTTTAAATCATAAGGTTTATAGTCTGAAGTAAAATCCAAATTATCTTTAGGGTTTGAAACTTTTTTTAATAGTATTTGCCCTAAATAACCAAAAAATTCTCCGGTATAATTAGTTTTAAAATTAAATTTCTCATTAGGCAATAGATTAGAACCTTTCTTAAATTTATATTGGCTTAATAATTTTCCTAATCTTCCTTTTTTTGTATCTTCTGCAATTCTTAGTCCAGCACTTCTTAGAAAATGCCCAATTTCCTCTCCAAGCAATACCCCTGAATTCAAATCTTTTTTAGAAATATAAATTGTATTTATTAGATTATCATAACCATTACTATTAAGTTTAGTAACTTTTACTTCTGGCAAATATCGATTAGGTATAGAAATCCCAGTTTTATTAGACATTCTTTTAATTAAATCATAAACTTTATTTTTTAATTTTGAGTCTTCCCAAGAATTTCTAACGAAATCTTCTCTTTTCTTGCTACCCAAATCAATATCCATATAAACATTAAATTTAACATTTATTTAAATTCTTTTGTAATAACCCGGTTAGGTTGTTTTAAAACATCAATACATTTTTAAGCATTAATTTCTTATAATACTTATGAAAAAGAGGAAAGTGAAACATTCTAAGAATATTAAAAAAACTAATAAAATTATTAAGAAAAATGTAAAAGTAAAATCTGTAAAACCTAAAAAAGCTAATCTAACGATTACAAAAACCAAACATAAAATTGAAAAAATAAAAAGAGTTTCTACTGGAATTTTAGGTTTAAATAAGATAACTCAAGGAGGATTTGAACAAGATTCAACTAACCTTATTGTAGGAGAAACAGGTTCTGGAAAAACAATTGCTGCAATGCAGTTTATAATTGAGGGTTTAAGAAAAAAAGAAGTTTGTATGTATCTTACTTTTGAAGAAGATAAACAAGAATTTTATGCTAACATGAAAGAACTTGGATGGGATTTAGAAAAAGAAGAAAAAGGAGGAAAATTCTTTTTCTTGGAATACACTCCTGAAAAAGTAAAGACAATGCTAGAAGAAGGAGGAGGAACAGTAGAAACCCTGATTTTAAGTAAAAAAATAACAAGAGTTGTCTTTGATAGCATCACTTCATTTATCTTATTATTTGAGACTGAAGTTGAAAAAAGAGAAGCTGCTTTATCTTTATTCAATATGTTAAGAAAATGGAACTGCACTGCTGTATTGACCTATGAAGGAGCTCCTAACAGAGAGAAAAGCACATCAAGAGTTTTGGAATTTGAATCGGATTCTATAACTTTATTATATTTTTTAAGAGATAAAAAACAAAGAAGCAGGTATCTAGAAGTTTTAAAAATGAGGGGAACTGAACATTCTACAAAAATTTATCCTTTTTCTATTAAGAGAAATGGAATCGTTTTATCAGGTAAACCTATTTCTGGTAAATTATATTAAAATATTTTTAATGGGTTTAGGATTTAAATGATATATGAATAAAATTTTTATGAACAAAAGCCTTATTATTTGTCCAATAAGATTACTAATAATTAGGAGTTTATATAAAATTAAATTATAAAAAAATAAAAAAAATAAAAAATTAAGCTACTACTTTTCCAGCTACTGTCCCTGTTGATGTTAATTCAACTGTGCTTCCTTCTTTAGTGTATGTTATTGTTATATCTTCACTTAAAGTATCGCCTTCAGTTAATGCAGGCGCACATGTAACAGTTATTACTGCAGGAGCATCTGTAGTTATTGGAGTTGAAGTACTATATGTTCCACAGCCGCTTACAACAACACTTGTTAGAGTATAATCTTCTCCACCATTATCCTTTATTTCAAGAGTAACCCCATCACTTGCTTTTATATTATAAGCATTGATGTAAAAAGGTGGATTTACTACGGCATTTCCTGTAACATATTTTCCAGGGCTGAAAACCCCAAAATATGCTAAAACACCAATAGCAATAACTGCTGCAAGAATTGCCCAACCATAAGTCATCAAAAACTCCATAGCTGCTTGTCCTTTTTTGTTCATTTTAACCTCCTTTTTCCTCTATATAAATATACAATATCAGATAAACTTCATATATAAATATTTCTATAGCAGATTAATAAGCAAATCAATAATAACTTTTCCAAGTTATTGTTAAGAAAGTGATTATCATAAAAAAGCAAGTTAAAATAATTGGAAATTTAAATTCAAATTGGGTAAAAGACAAAACAATAGCAAATAATAGGGATATAACTGAAATTGAAAATAATTCTTTTCTCCATTTTTTTATTTCATCTTTGCAGATTCTTGAAAGATAATATCCAATGGAAAACCCCATTAACAGCAATAATATGTAAAATAAGTTTTTCATTTTCACCTCATATAACTAATAATTTATCATACTATTTAAATTAATATCCTCTTCTAGCTAAATATCTTTCTACATCTTCTGCAGTAGAATTTTCACCTATTTTAGAAAAATATTTTTCTGCTTTCTTGGCTTTTGCTTTCATCTCTTGCTCGTATTCCTGTTTTGCAGCTTTATAATCAAATAATTTCATTTCTGCACATCCAGAACTTAATGCAAGAATTAATGTTAGTTTACTTATTTTTATAATTCCCATTTACAAGTTGTCTGTCAAAATTATAGATCACAGAATTTTCATAACTTTCAGAATGTTTAAGAGATTCTGCTCTTATTTTTTCTTTTTCTTGTTTTCTTTCTTTTTCTTCTCTTTCATAAGGAGCTAAATAATAATCTTTATTTATTAAAGAACTTACACAACCAGAACTTAAATTTAATACGATAGATGTTAAAATGATACTAACTAATGGCTTTACTTTCATATGTAATTTATTCTTAACCAATTTATAAAGATTATTGCATAGAAGTTCATTTACCCATATTCAGATATTTACCCTGAATTATTTAGCAAGATTTATTGCAGTATTTATATAACATCCTCGTTTGCGAGATATGCCAATTATCTTATCACAGATGGTAATGTTCTGTTGAATATGGTTAGCAAAGTCTCCATAACAGTCGTCTCTTCCAGTTTGATCGGATAACTTATCACATATGGATATATCTCTTTTTACTAGGGCCCTATCACGAATACATTCATCTTCATCTTTAAAAGTTGCACCATTGCAAAAAGACAATTCCTGAGGAAAAAAAGTTAAACAATTTTTATTACTTCCACAAAGAGAAACATCTCGTTCTTTAAAAGCAAGACAGGTATTTTTATCTAGGTTATCACTAATCTTATCACAATAGTCTGTTCTTATTTCTTCTGATTTATTTTCCCAATATAAAGCATTTACAAAATTAAAATAACATTCCTGCTTATCGCTTGGATTATAATCCATATTATTACAAACATCTATATTCCAGCTTAATTGAGCAAGTGCATTATAACAGGTTTTTTTAGCATCTTGTTTTACTAGTTTACAGTAAGAAAAATCTTTATTGACTGCAGACAGACAAATATAATAAGGGGTTTTATCATTTAAATCTTCTTCGGATTCTCCGGGGATAGCAGGTCCATCTATATCCCCAAGAATTTTCTCACAAAAATCAGGATTGTTGTTTACTACAGCAAGACAATAATAATTGTCATCTAAACCAAATTCGCTTGATGTAGGCAGTTGGTTGCAGAGAGTATTTGAAAGATTATTGGGATTAATTTCTTCTAAATTTTGATCTAATTCTCCTTGGTTATCTGTGATTTTTATTAAATCACATTTATTTTCATTTAATCTCCATTCACATTCAAGGGAAGATGAACATTCTTCTAAACCAGTATAATTTTTACAAACATTTTCCACTGCGTCTTCACTATTAATCGATCTTATATCCTCAATAGATTCTTTTTGTGTGTATTTAAATAAGAAAAAAACAGCAGAGATTATTACAACTCCTGCAACGATTCCTATAATTAAACCTCTTTTCATGTTTATATTATATCCGGCGTATCTTAAAAATCTTTTGGAGAAAAAGAAAACTTAATCATTCTATAATCAATTAAACCAAAACACTTAAATCCATTCATTCTATTTTATTTTATGCTATTCACAATAATTTATGGAAAAGAAGATTTAGCAGGAAAAAATATAATTGAAAACTTTAAGAAGCTTAGCTTTTCCCCTCAAATTCAGATAATTGAAATAAAAAAACATCCTATTTATTTAACTGAAAAGGATCTGGATAAATTACCTATACCTAAAAATAATGAGTTTATTGTTTTTGCTTCAACTCATAAATCAGAAAAAAACTTGCATTCTTTATCATTACATGCTCCTGGAAACTGGAGAAACAATGATTTTGGAGGAGATAGAGGAAAAATATCAAATACAAGTGCATTTGTATTAAAGCATTTATTTCAAAAATTAAATGAAATAACAAAACAAGAAAATCTAGCGGATTATGAAATAACCTTAGAATGCACTCATCATGGACCCTCAATAAATACTCCATGTTGTTTTATTGAAATTGGATCAACTGAAGAGCAATATACTGACAAACAAGCAGGAAAAATAATTGCAAAAACAATTTTATCTTTAATTGATTTTAATTCTAAAACAAAAAATTGGATTTCTGCAATTGCAATAGGTGGTCCACATTATTGCCCTAATTTTAATAAAATTCAGTTAAATTCTAATTATGCAATAAGCCATATTATCCCAGAATATTCTCTTCCTTTAACAGAATCTATTTTAAGAGAAGCAGAGCAAAAAACAAAAGAACAGGTCAAAGAAATTGTATTAGACTGGAAAGGTTTAGGCAACTCAGAAAAAAGAAATGAGATCCTAAATCTGTTAAATAAGCTTAACCTTAAGCATAAAAGGACAAATCAAATAGAAAAATAAGATGGAATGGTATATAATTGCAATTGGTTCTGCTTTATTTTCAGCATTTGCAGCAATTTTAGAAAAGAAAATATTATTTAAAGAAAAAGCACTGTCTTTTTCAGTTTTACTTGCAATATTTAATTTTATTATTGCAATTCCTTTTTTCTTTTTTATTAGTTTTCAGGAAGTTACTATCTCTTCTTTATTAGTATTATTTTTTAAAGAAATTCTTGATGCAGCTGCATTTCTTTGTATTATGATTACACTAAAAAATATGGAAATAAGCAAAGCTCTTCCATTATTAGTTATAACTCCTGCCCTGGTTGCAATATTTTCTTTTATTTTCTTGCAAGAAGCTTTAACAACTATACAAATATCTGGGATGATATTAATTTTAATAGGAACTTATGTTTTGCAAACAGAAAAAAATCAAAACCTATTAAATCCATGGAAAGCTTTTTTTAAAAATAAATCTTATTATTACATTTTAACAGCATTAATTCTATTTACAATAACTTCTGTTTTAGACAAATCATTATTAAAAAACTTTAAACTTCCTGTAAATGCATTTATTGGATTTCAGCATTTATTCTTAGCAATTATCTTCCTGGGGATTATCTTATTCTCAGGAAAATCAAAACAACTAAAACATACTTTTAAGTTCTCTTGGCAATTAATTTTTTTATTGGGATTAATAACAATAACTTATAGATATCTTCAAATTTCTGCAGTTAAAGATGCTCCTGTTGCTTTGGTATTATCTTTGAAAAGAACTTCTGTATTTTTTGCAACATTAATCGGAGGAACTTTATTTAAAGATAAGAATTTATTAATTAGAACAATTGCAACAGCAATTATGACATTAGGAGCAATCTTAATTATAATTTAGTTACTTTTCTCACCCATTTTTATTAATCTTATGCAATCCTCTTTTTGTGTATTGTTAAATATCTTCTTATAAAATAATTCACAAATTCAGCTTCATCTTTTTTGAATGCTTTGTAATAGGATTTTCTCTTTTTATATTCTATTATAATCATAGGATAATTTGCATACCAGATAATATAATTCATCAACAATCTTCCGATTCTTCCATTTCCATCTCCAAAGGGATGAATTTTTTCAAATCTGTAATGAATAATTCCAGCTAATTCAATTGGATTAATCTTTTTTTTATATTCCTTAATAAATTCAAATAATTCTTTCATTAATTTTTTAACATCTTGCCAGTCAGGAGCAAGATAATCTCCAACTCTTACTAAATATTCCCTGTATTTCCCTGCAATATCCTTTTTTACATCTTTAAAAATTTCATAATGCCATTTTAAAATTAGCTCTTCATTTAGTTTTTCTTTTTTGTCAAGCATTTCTAAAAAAACCTTTGAATGTGACTCTGTTTCTTTTACATCCCGTAACAGCTTGTTTGGAGAGATTTTATCATGTATTATTTCTCTTGTTTCTTCTAAGGTTATTGTGCTCCCTTCAATTGCATTTGTATTATAAGTAAAAGCTATTGAAATTTCTTCTTTTTCTTTTTTCTTTGCAGATTCAGGAATCCTTTCCCATTCTTCTTGAAAATTTTCTTTTATTTTTTCAAGCTTTTCTATTAGTTCATTTTTTAACTCTTTATTAATCTCTTTTTTAATTTCTTCTATATTTTTTGGAATTTCTTTTCCAAGATATTTTTCTTTTGTTATGACTTTATTTTCTTTTCTAAATGAATACTGAATATAGTAATATTCTCGGCTTCCTTTTTTTCTTTTTATTATTCTCATAATAATATTACCATTACAAACTATTTAAATATTTGCTTTTTAGAAAAAATGTAATGGTAATTATTCCACCCATTCATAACTTTCATTTGGTTTTTGAATAAGCTCTAATCTATAATTAATAGGAGGAAGATTATCTGGTTTTGGTTTATAAGAAGAATCATTTGCTCGTGATTCATGTATTGCTTCAACAGCTTCAGTTTCTACCATCCCTAACAATGCTCTCAATGAAATCATAATATTAATATTAGAATATCATTTATATATTTTATTGTAATTTAATTATTTCTCTTCCCAGTTTCTCTTTTTGTCTCTTAATGTTTTTAACTGAGGCCATTCATCTTCTAGTGTTAGTCTTTCTTTCTGATAAATAACTCCTAATGGAATTTTTCCTGATTTTCCATTGTAATCCCATTCCTCTACAAGCTTTTCAGCTGTTTTTTTATCAGAATTATCTTTTACTTTATACATTAAACTATCTTTATTATTGATCTCAGGATTAAAGATAATACAATCCTGAATTATTTCAACAAAAGAAAATCCTTTATGTTTTATTGCTTTTTCTAAGATTTCAGCAGTATGTTCAATATCTCTTGCATTGCATCTTGCAACAAAACTAAAATCAGCAGCAAGGGCTATCTTAACTGGATTTAATGGCTTATTAAATTCTCCTAGTGGTTCTGCTTTTGTTTTAAATCCCTGCTGAGAAGTTCCAGTAGCTTGTCCTGTGGTTAAAGAAAAACTCTGATTATCATGAACAATTAAAGTCATATTTGAGTTATATCTTCCTGCATGCATAAAGTGACTCATACCTTCTGAATAACATCCTCCATCACCCATAAAAGCTAATACATGCAAATTAGGATTTCCTAAAGTTATTCCAAATGCAGTTGCTAAAGCTCTTCCATGCAAACCATAAATTCCAGATATGTTAATATAATCATAGATTTTTGCATTACATCCAATATCAGTAACCATTGTAAAATCTTCCTGTTTGTATCCTTTTTTTATCAGCTCTCCAAGTGCTTTTTTCACACTTGCCAGTATCATAAAATTCGGACATCCTGGACACCAGGTTATTGGTTCTTTTGTATTAAGGTCTGTCATTTTTCATTCCAGTCAATTCTTTCCCCCTTTCTTTTAGCATGTTCTATTGTAAACATCCCATCCGGATATCTTTTCTTTAGTTTTTCTATGTTTTCATTTAATATTTCCTGCAGATCCCAACCAAAAAAATTGCAAATCATTGCAGCATACCAAAGCATATCTCCTATATTTTCTCTTATTCCCTGCCTTTGATCATTATCATGTGCATATGTTTTTTTAATGCATCCTGCAATATCTCCTGCTTCTCCAGTTATTCCCAGACCCCAAGTTAAAATTTCTTTTTCAGGAGTCTCAAACTTCTTAGCAGTTATTTTTGCTAATTTTTGGTATTCTGATAAGTTTAGTTCTTCACTTTCCATTGATTTAATTGCTTTCAATGCTTTTTCTTTTGTATTCTCAAAAATATCTTCTGAATTTATTATTTCTTCTGGTGAAAACCATTTTAATTCAGTGTCTTCATCAGATTTATCTAACATCTCTCCATCAATTATTTTTCCAATATAAGATAGATTTATGTGATGATGGTCTGGTTTTATAACATCTAGCTGAATATCTAAATTTTGAGGGAGATTTTTCTCTTTTAATTCTCCTAAATCTACTAATTCTATATTTAATCCAGATTCTTCTTTTGCTTCTCTTATAACTGAATCGCAGGGAAGTTCATTTTCCTCTATATGCCCTCCTAATGGAATAAATTTATTAATATTTTTATTAAATGTCATTAACACTTTTCCATCTTTTACAATATAAACTGTTGATACAAATTCTCTTTTGGGGTTTATTTCGTCTGTCATCTTCTCTCCTTTTTTAATAATATAATTAAAAATATTATCCAGCTAGGAATTCCAAATAATAATATATTAATTAAAATTTGGGTAAATTGGCAATTACAATTTATTGTTGGGCAATTATCTCCTGATTCGCATATTGACATTGGACAATCCATAAAACAGCCGAGTATAGACTTAATTACAATTAGTATTAAATAAATAATTGCAATAATTAATAGTGTTTTTTTCCAGGTTTTCATTTTCTCAAAATCTCCTCCTTTAACTCATCACTTGTGAAAGGCCTGCCATCATATTTTAATATTCTATTTTCAATTTTAATACCTGTTTTTTCACGAATTAAACGGCCTAACTGCCCTGTTAAATTTTGTTCAACTAAAATAACTTTCCCCTTGTTTTTCATTGTATTTTCAATTTCTTTTTTTATTTCTTCTGATAATGGTTTCATATAAAGAACTTGAAGGAATTTATAATTTCCTTTTCCTGTTTTAATAGAACCATCAATGCTATCTAACGCATCTAATATCTGGCATTTTGTTGAACCCCATCCAATAACAAGATTCTTAGCATTTTTATTTCCATAAGTTTTAATCATCTGGAATTTCTTAACTTCCTTTTTAATATCTTCATATTTCTTTAATCTCCTTTCTGCACTTTGCTTTGCAGTTTCAGCATCTTCTTTTGTATTTCCAAATTTATCATGCTCATAACTGGATGCTTTGACAATTCCCTGGCCAGGGATTTTTCTTTTAACTTCAACTTTTAAGGTTTTATTTGGTTTTCTATCACTTGAAAATTCAGATTCAGCAAGATGTTTATCACTTAGTACAATAGAAAGAGCATTAAACTTTTCAGCTAAATAAAACGCTTCATTTGTTTTTTCAATACATTCAATTGGATCTCCTGGAGCAATAACAATTCTTGGGAATTCTCCATGCCCTCCTCTTAATGCAATATCTAAATCATCCTGTGAAGAATAAGTTGGAAGCCCAGTTGAAGGTCCTGGCCTGGTAGCTAAATAAACAATTAAAGGAATTTCAGATTGTCCCTGTAAACTTAATCCCTCTGTCATTAAGTCATATCCTCCTCCAGAAGTTCCTACCATAACCTTAGCTCCTGTAAAACTAGCTCCTATTCCTGCATTAACAACAGCAATTTCATTTTCAGGCTGAAAAACCAAAAGTTTATTTTCAACTTCTTTAACAGCCAGCTCATTTAGTACATTTGTAGCAGGAGTCATAGGATAAGCAAGATAAATATCAATTTCAGAATTTCTTGCACCTTCTGCAATAGCAAAACTTCCAGTCATTATTGCAATCTTATTATTTAGTTTCTTTAATTCAAACTTCTTTTCATGGCTGTTATATCCCTTTTCAGCAGCATCAACAGCTTCCTTTGTTCCAAACTGTTTTTTAATTTCTTCAATTAAAACTTTATTTTCAATTCCAAGAATTTTAATTAAGCATCCAGCAAGAGCAATATTAAGATTTCTTCCCAAATCTTTAAATTTTCCATCTTCAATAATAATTCCGTCTTTTTTTAGCTGAGGCTTGTGTTTAATAACAGTGTTTTCATCCATAGCCACGATAACATCTAGTTTAGATTCATAACTTCCAACCCTTTCATCAGAGACAGATAAAATATTAAAATTATGCCCTCCTCTAATTAAACTAGGATATTCTCTATAATTAAAAATAAAATATCCATAATCAACTAATATTTTACTTACAATTTCAGAAACTTTATTAATCCCCTGTCCAGCTCTTCCGCCAATTAATATATTTAATCTCATTTTAAATATCTATAAAGAAATCACAATATATTTAAATATATCTTTATTTTACTTAATTAATGAAAAGAGATTGCTTTAGAAAGAAACTTACTACACTAATTACAATTTCAACATTAGGGATGGTTGGGTTTTCCTTAAATGGATGTGGTTCTTCTAGAAATTATGTAAAAAATCTAAATTGTCCAGTAATTTCATCTGAACAATTAGATTGGGTAATGAATAGCATATCTATTACTTATGGCAAAGATGTAACTGTTCACGAATTTCTTAAAAAAGGAATGATTTCCGGGGGAGATTATGATACAATGAAAGAAGAATTACTAAAAATTTATACACCTAATGAAAAAATTACAAAAGAAAATCTTTCAGATATAACTTGTTACCTTTTTAATAGACAAAATTTAATAGCAAAAGAATAATTCTTCCAACAAATTTAAAAACAACACAAATCTTTTATAGTATAAAAGACCTAAAATGAAATTAAAATACAGAAAAGGGGTGTTTGTTGTAATATACAGAAAAGAAAAAGAAAAACTTTATTATCTTTTATTAAAAAGAAAACATCACTGGAAAGGCTGGGAATTCCCAAAAGGAGGAGCTGAAAAAAACGAAAGCTTATTAGAAACAGCAAAAAGAGAAGCAAAAGAAGAAACAGGACAAAGAATATTCAACATAAAGAAGTACAATTCCTTCGGAAGATATAAATACAAGAAAAAATTTTCAGATAGGCCTGGATTAATGGGGCAAACATATACCTTATTTTCAGGACAAACTAAAGATAAAAAAATTAAATTTGATAAAAAAGAGCATCTTGGTTATAAATGGCTTGAATTTGATAAAGCAGTCAATAAGTTGACTCATAATAACCAAAGAAAATCTCTAAAAATTGTAAATAAAAATTTAAAATGAATATAATACCCTCTTTAGCAATAATTACTGGAGCATTAATGGGAATGGCAAACCTCCCCCAAGCATACAAAATCTTTAAAAGAAAGAGTGCTAAAGATATTTCAATAATAACTTATTTAATCTTACTAATAGGCAACATAATTTGGGTTATTTATGGAATTCAGATAGGAAATATTGCAATAATGATTGCTAATTCAATAGGAATTATTGCTCTTGGATTAGTGAATATTGGATGGTTTTTATATGGGAGAGGAAAATGAAACTTGAAACAAAGAGATTAGTTTTAAGAGAATTAAAAGATTCTGATGCCAAATGTTTAGTTGAAAACCTTAATGACTTAGAGGTATCTAAAAATCTCCATTCTATCCCATATCCATTTTCCGATATAGATGCTAAACTTAAGATAGATTATGCTAAAAATGAAATAAAAAAAGATAGAGAAAATTATGAATTAGGAATAGAATATAAAGGGCAATTAATTGGTATTGTTTCCTTGCATATGTTAAATAAAATTCAAGGAAATTGTTTTTTAGATTATTGGATAGGAAAGAAATATTGGAGAAAAGGAATTATTTTTGAAGCAACCAGTGCTTTAATCATCTTTGGATTTACAAAATTACAATTAAAAACAATTGAATCTGCCCCCTTTGCGGATAATATAGCTTCTAAAAAATTATTAGAAAAGCTTGGTTTTAAAAAAAGATTTTTTATTTCTAAAAAAGATAAATCAAATGCTGACAATAAAGTTCATGATGTTCAAACTTATATTTTAACAAAAGAGGGATGGGTAGAATGATAGCAGAAATTTGGAAACAGCATGAAAAAGAAATAGTAATGCATAATGATGAAATGAATTTAGTTGAATCTATTGACAGATATGCAATAAATACTCCGAATAAACTTGCTTTGTATTCTCAAGATGGTTTTCTAAGCAAATTTACATATAAAGAATTTATGGAAAATTATAATCAATTTGCAAATTTGCTCTCTAAATTAAAATTAAAAGAAAATTCAAAGGTTTTTATTTTTCTTCCAAAATGCCCTGAATTTTATTTTTGTTTTTTAGGTGCAATAAAATCTGGAAATACAGCAATTCCTTTATTTGAAGCTTTTCAAGAAGATGGATTAGAATTAAGATTAAATAGAGGTGATGCAGATGTTCTTGTAACAAATAAAGAATTATCTAAAAGAATTTCAAAAGAGATTCACAAAAAAATCCCCACGTTAAAACACATTTTAATAATTGATGAAGATAAATACAAAAAAGACATTAAGTCTCAGCCAAAAGAATTCCAGGCAGTTTTAAAAAATAAAATGGACACCGCTTTAATGATCTTTACTTCTTCAACAGCAGGAACACCTGTTGCAGGAATTGAAATTCCCCACTATGCTTTAGTTCAGCAATGTTACACAGCTAAACTGGCATTAAAGCTAAATGAAAACTCTAGATACTGGTGCACGGCTCATCCTGGCTGGGTAACAGGAAGTGTTTATGGAATAATTGCTCCATTTGCAATAGGATGCTCGGTTTATACTTATAATCCTCATTTTGATACTCCTAAGTGGATAGAGTTTATTAAAAATAATAGAATAGATAATATTTACACAGCACCAACAGCACTAAGATTATTAAAACCAGATATTAAAAAATCTGATTTGTCTTTAGTTAAAAATATAAGTTCTGTTGGGGAAGCATTAACAGGAGCTGTTTTTTCTCACTATAAAAAATTAGGAATTGAAATAACAGACACTTACTGGCAAACTGAAACAGGAGCAATTGTAATTGCTTCTTGGGATGATAAAATAGAAGGTTCTTTAGGGAAACCAATTCCAGGGATTACAGCAAAGTTAATTAATGAAACAATTGCACTAAGACCAGACTTCCCAGCACTAATGACTGGAATCTATAAACATGAAAAAATGTACAAATCTTATTTTAAAGATGGCTGGTTTACAACAAAAGATATGGCTGAAATAAAAAACAATCATATTTTCTTTAAACAAAGAGAAGATGATATAATCAAGACTTCTGGTGAAAGAGTTTCTCCAATTGAAATAGAATCTATTTTAATGAAACATGATTCAGTAAAAGAAGCAGCAGCAATAGGTGTTCCAGATGAAATAAAAGGACAGATAATAAAAGCATTTATTGTTTTAAATAAAAATTACAATCCTTCAGATGAATTAAAGCAAGAGCTTTCAATGTTTGTAAAACAACACTATGCAGGACATTCTTATCCTAAAATAATTGAATTCATAAAACAACTACCTAAAACAAATTCTGGAAAGATTATAAGAATGAAGTTAAGAGAGGGAAAATAAAAAATTACGCCGACACCAGGAATCGAACCTGGGGACCCCGAAGGGCATGGATTAGCAATCCATTGCAATACCATTATGCGATGTCGGCATCGAGCTTTAGGGATTAGAGCATTCTTCTATTTAAATAACTAATCACTGAAGCGAGCGATAGAATAACTAAAAATTAAAGGATTATAAAGATTATGCCTTTATTATATGCTAAACAGCTAGAGGCTATAATCTCCGCTATAGGGGGAAGCATGAGCTGATAAATCCGATTAATAGTGGGTCAGGGTTATTTTACATTAATAGCTCCAAGAAAAGGAAGAGTATTTGCCTCTTTTTCTCCTTCAATTAATAGAATCTCAAGATGGAGTAACTCCTCTGAAAATAACTTTTTAAGTTTATAAATTTCTCTTCTCAATTCTCTTTCATCTTTATGGAAAAGTTGGATATAACAATTTGGTTTTGATATCGTGAATATAACCGAATTTACATGAAGAGATTGTTTTGAGAATTCCTTAATTTTACTTTGAACTTTGTTAGATAATGTGCTCATTGTAAGTCCTATCACAGAAAAATTGTATCCTAATTTTTCCATATCAAATAAAATTCTGGAACCAAGTATCATTTTTTTCTCATATAATCTTTTTAGTTTATACAAAACTAATTCCGCAGATATATTTATTGAATTAGCTATGTCAATTATTTTAATTCTACTATCTTGTTCTAATAATCTTAATATTTTTATTTCTTTTTTATCTAGAGTTATGCTTTCTGTGGTAAAATTAATTTCAATTTCTTCTTCTTTGTTTTTAATAAATTTTAAAGGATATTTTATCATCGAGATGGGTTTTATTATTCGATAATCTGAAATCTTTCCTTTATACTCGTCGAGAAGATTATTTAATATTTCTGTAAATTCCGCCTCGTTCCTAAAGATAGAATTAATAAAAAGGTCATAATCATTATATACCTCTCCTTTTGATATGCAAAAACCTAGGGAAGTAAGACTATCCGAAAATTCTTTAAGATATTCTTGTTTTGAAAATTTAAGAAATAAGATGACCATATAATTATAACCCAGAGAACTATAATTAAAGAATGTTGCAAATTTTTTAATTAATCCGATTTTTATATAGTTTTTAACCCTATATTCAACTTGCTGTCTGGACAAATTAGTTGCTTTTGAAATCTTCTTAAAGCTATCTCTATTATTTTGGTAAAGGTAAGATAATAATTTTTTATCAGAGGGTTTTAATTCCATCAGGGATATAATACTTTATTTTATTATTTAAATCTATCTAAAACTAAATAATTTAAATATTTTTTTTAGTTTATTCATAATTATTGATAAAAAATATTTTAAATAACCAAGTTGTTATTTTATCATGATAAAGTTATGCCTTGAAAATATTGAAGAAGAAAGGATATCTAATCCTTTTCTTAGGTCGCTTGTAAACGACTTAAAAACTGGAATTGCGAGAGGAATAGATCCTGCAAGAATGACTCCCCTAAGTGCACAACTTAATCAATATAATGATGGGCCTGGACACACCGATCATACAGATTATAGTGCTCATCAAGACACAGCTCCTCCACATGGAGATTATTGTGATTAGGAGTTCTGAATATGAATCAACCAATTACTGTAGTAATAAAACCTACTAGGGACTGCAACCTTAGATGCAAATATTGTTCAGTTGGAGACCCACAGTCATCATATATGACTAAAGAAACAGCAAAATGTGCAATAGAAAAAATTTCTACAAGGGTACCTGATGTGGCTACTAAATTTATCTGGCATGGCGGAGAGCCATTATTGCCAGGCATAGAATTTTATCAAGAAGTTGTAAAAATAGAAAAACCATTAATAGCAGAAGGATATAAAATTCAGAATACTATTCAAACAAATGGTACACTAATAAATCCTAGTTGGGCTAATTTTTTTAAAGAAAATAATTTTGGGGTTGGACTAAGTATTGATGGACCTAAAGAGGTTAACAATCGGACTAGAGTTTTTGAAGGAGATATTGGAGCATTTGATTCTATAGAAAGAGGATCTAAAATCTTAGCAGAATATGGGGTCAAACATGGTTACTTAGCTGTAATCAGCAAGCATAATGTTCAGTCAATTGATGAAATAATTGATTTTATGAAAGAAAATAAAAAAACTTATAAGCTTGTTGGGGTTTCTCCAATTGGAAGGGCAAAAGAAGCTCTTGAAGACTTAATGATGGAAGATGGCAATTTTTCAAATTCTCAATTAAGGCTTTTTGATAGATGGTTAAATGAAGGAGATGAAGGTCAGAAATCTGCATTATGGAAATATATGGTTCCATTATTAATCGGCAAGCCTATTGAATGTCTCTTTTATAAAGACTGTCAGCAATCATTTATCGGGATAGATTCTAATGGGGATGTTTATCCCTGCGGAAGGTTTTGTGGAGGAGGAGAATTCTTATATGGGAATATAACTCAGGGTAGTTTTAATGAAATCTGGAACCATCCATTAAGGAAAAAGCTAACAGAAAGACCCATGAATCTCCCAAAAGAATGCAAAAAATGTGATTATGGAGAAATCTGTAATGGAGGTTGCCCCATGCAAGGGTATTTAACCGGAGATATAAACAACAAAGATTATAACTGTAAGGAATACAAAAAAATATTTTCTACAATTGAGAAGAAAATTCTAGATATTGTTAGAAAATAGCCAAAAAGTAACTCCTTACCTTTTTCAATCAGTGCTTCACAAGTGAAGCACCTCTTAGCAATCCATTTCAATACCATTATCTTCAAAATCTTTTATGGGTTTTGAAGAGACAGAAATTTTCAATTTCTGTATGCGATGGCGACTTAAAAATATAGAATATTTTAAGGATTTAAAGGTTTGGATTGTTATAAAATTTTAAAGAATTAGTAGAGACTTTAAAATTAATCTATTAGTGTTTTGAGATTTATCTTTCTATGTCTTTGTAGAGAGACGATCTTAACTTGTCTGTCTCCGATAAATTTTTTTATATATTCTTCAGGACCCCACCAACACTCACATCCATAAATACTACCTCCATTATCTAACTTTATTTTTGCAACTTTGTCTCCTGGAAAGAGTTCATTGTATCTTCTACCAAGATAAATAATCTCATTAGAAGGAATAGCTTCTCCAGTATACACGCCATAACCAAAGAAATAAACCGCTGAAGAAGTCTCTTTTAATAGGGCACCTACTCTCTTACCTATTTCTACCATTTATTGTTATAAGGGAAAGTCTTATTTAAATTCTTAGGGGATTATGTTATCATTAATTAGGAGTAAAAAAAGGAAGGTTTAAATACCTGATTTTTATAGTCATTTTATGATAAATCTAAAAGATTTAGTATTTAAGGGGGAAGGATCAGAAAAACTAGCCAAATGTATAAGCAGTTATTTACATATAGATGATTCTCCCAATGTAAATCCTAGTTGTTCAGATTCAGAAAAAGCTGATAAAATTATTGATATGTTGGAAGGTTCCAAGAAGATAAGACTTGGAAGTTGTCTTTGTGATCAAGAACAACAATATGCTAAAAACAGAGTATTACAATGGATGAATTTAGGGAAACCAATAGAATTAGTCTCTCTTTGGGGCGCTTTAAAGGGCTATGGTCAATTCGGCGACAGAAATGATGCAGATATAATGGACTTAATGGGTATGAGGAGATTTGAAGGATTACATAGAGATATTTCTAGAATATATAGCCCAGGAATAAATGTTAAAGTTTTGAGAGAAGATGTAGGTGAAGTTGCATTAACTGGAGATCTTAACTTACCGTGCAAAATCGGAGATTATTCAAGAAGTTTAGATAATTTATGTATCTCTTTAGGGATAGATGATCATTTGAAATTTGTTGATGAATCAAAAATATTAGAAAAAAAAGGAGTTACTCCTCAAGAATTTTTAAAAAATAGTAAAAAAAATGCTCAAGTTTTTTTTCAATATTGGATTGCTTCAACTGCACATCCAGAAAGTGAATGGTCTAATTTACCTGAATATGGCGCCTTAACTGAATTAGGGTGGAAAGGAGTAATACCCCCAATTATGAGGGATCATTATATTGAGAGAACAAGAAGTGAACTCCCCTCAGCAAATTCAGAAGAATTAGCTACAAGAGTCTGCATCTATCTTGGAACCGCTCTTGCTAGATATCATATGAACTTCTATCAAGGAGAATCAGTAGGTGAAGATGGAAAAGCTATTCCTCCATTTAAAGCTTCATTTGTACCATATCCTCCAGGAACAGATTCGAGATTAAAATTAGGAAGATTTGAATATAAAGTAAAAGATTCAAAAACAAGTAGGACTAGTATTCCGCCCTGGGCAGGAATTGGATTTATGGTAGAAAAGGGAGCAGATTTATTTGAACCACATATCTCTGGAGTAAGAACATATAGGGATATGAATAGCCAAGACTATAGAAAAGTAGAAGTTGAATTAAATGGAAAAAAATCTTGCACTAAATTTAGAGCAGATATTTTACCTAGCCACTAAAAATTAAAATGGAAATAAAAAAATCTTTTCAAGGAGGAGTAGTTCCAGGACCGCACCAAGTAACTCTAATCACTAGCGGAGATACAAATCCCAATATAATGGCAGTTAGTTATGTAGGCCAGCTGACAGATAATATCTTTTACATTTCTGTAAGATCCTCTAGATATACTAATAATTTAATAAAACAACATCGTTTATTTGGCATTAATTTTATGGAAACAAAGCATTTTAAAGAAACTGATTTTTGCGGTATGGTTTCTGGTAGACATGTAGATAAGTCTAAGATTTCTGGATTAACAATTGAATCTAGTGAATATGGCATCCCCCTTATTAAAGAGTCTCCATTAAGTATTGAATGTGAGCTTGTGGATACAATACACCTGGGTGCACACGATATTTTCATTGGTAGAGTGTTATGTACAAGAAGAAGAAAGAAAAATCCCGACTGGTTATTTCACGATGAATTTGAATATTTTGGAAAGAAGGGAATATTAGGAAATTTGTTTGATGCAGGTAAAGAGATGTTAAGAAATTCTTGATTTCTTAAAAAAGAAGAAATAATTATAATAGATTTTCAGTCCATCTTCCTTATAAATAAAATATGCTTATTTTCTATAACTCCTGAAAGGAGGTTTAGTGTTATGAAAACAAAAAAACATAAACACAAGACCAGTAACAAGAAAAAGTTTTTTGGAGCATTAGCCTTAGCAATGTTGGTTGTTGGTGGAGCATTAGCAGTTCCTACATATGATTCTAACCAAAATAGCTCTGTAAATGTTTTGAAGAACATACAGCAAAATCCAGCAGATTTCTTAAATGCAAATAATCTTTTCTTAGAAAAAGATTTTGATTACTTAAAAGAATTAAACAAAGAATTTGCAGCAATTATTAATGAAGAACAAGCAAAGATTGCAGTAAATGAAGGAGCAATAACAAAAGCAATGGAAAATGAGGATTATGCGGCCTGGCAAACAGCATTAAAATCTCTTAATGGATATCCTGAAGGAAAAGAAATTATGACCCAGGAAGATTTTGAAATCTTATCTGCCTTGCATAAAAATAATCTAATTTAAGTTTTAATCAATAATCTTGTAATCTGAACGCTTGAGCAACAGAAGATTAAGCTAAATAGAATTGAAGTTAGTAACGAACTCACTTTATTTAGCTATTAACTTTTCATATTCTTCTTTGCATAATATCTTATACTTATTGTCAAATTTCTTTTGTTTTATAAATGAAATAGTTCCCTCAACAATTAAACCTAATCCTGCAATAAACCAGAACCAATCAGAAGATATATCATAAAATCCAAGAAGTTTTAATAAAGTGCTGATTGATAATATAATTCCTACAATAATAAACAACTCATAACTCATTAAATTATTTGCTTTCATGAATTAATTATTAATTATTCATTTAAAAATATATCTTAGGTTATCGATATCAGTAAGCTTTAAAAGTATAGTAATATCTAGTTTATTATAGCGAGGTAGAGCAGCCTGGAGTGCTCACCGGGCCCATAACCCGGAGGTCGTGCGGTTCAAATCCCACCCTCGCTATTTTCTAATCACCAAAATAATTTTAAACCCCCTTATTCATTTATATTCAAAATGGTGAGAGTTGTTGGAATTGATGAAGCAGGTAGAGGTCCAGTAATAGGCCCTATGATTATCGCAGGAGTTATAATTGAAGAAGGCAAAGAAGCAATGCTAGGAGAAGTTAAAGATTCTAAATTATTATTTCATAATAAGAGAGTAAAATTAAACAAACATCTAAGAGAAAATTTTGAATATCATTTTATTAAAGTAGATCCTAAAGAAATAGATGATGCTTTGAATTCAGAAGAACTAAATTTAAACTGGCTAGAAGCTCATAAACAAGCAGAAATAATAAACAAGTTAAAACCCCATGTAGCTATAATTGATGCTCCAAGTATTAATACTCATAAATATACAGAATATCTTCAAAATTTAATTAAAGACAAAAATATCAAGCTAATTGTTGAACATAAAGCAGATGTTAATTATCCTGTTTGTTCAGCAGCATCTATTATTGCAAAAGTAGAAAGAGAAGATGAAATGAAAAAAATAAGAGATAAATATGGAGATTGTGGGCCGGGTTATCCTGCTCATCCTAAAACCCAGGATTTTGTTAAAAAACACGGAAAAAAATATCCTGAAATAATGAGAACAACCTGGTCAACATATAAAAGATATCATGCAGATAACAATAAGAGTATTATGGATTATTAAAGTCCCTGTCCATGTCTTTTAGAAATCTTTTTCATTAAAAAATCTCTAATCTCTTCTGCTTTATCCATTTCAATTGCAGGAAGATATCCCTCTGAACCTATTCCCCCTCTTGGAGAATAGGAATATCCTGCAGTTTGTATATGGACTGATGAAAATCCAAACATCCTTGCTAATATTCCTCTTTGAATATCAACATTCTGAACTCTTTCATAAGGAACATTAGAATATCTTTTCCATATAATTCCTCTTTCTAGTTTAAGATTTGTTGGCCCAAATTCATAAAACCATCTGTTGTAAGTCATTCTTGCATAAATCTCTCCAACTATTATAACAGCAACAATATATAAAAAAATTCCAATAATAGCTATAAGAAATAATGCAGCAAAACCGTTTTTAAATATTAAACTATCTGCTATACCAAGTATTGGAAATAACATCCATGAGAAAAATATTAATAAAAATACAGCAATAGCATATCCTCTAAGTCTAAATACCCATTTTGCTCCAGGATGTAATTGATTCATTGCCATATTATAGATTGTTTTTCTTATTTTAAAAATCTTACTAAATTTATAACTTTATATTTCTTATAACTTGTTAAGACAAACAGTAAAACAACTGAAGATTAGGCTTAATCTACAGAATCAATATCGTTTTAAGGTTAAATATGAATAATATTTTAAATGTTGTGACATCAAACAACATTTAAAAATCCTTTTTCTTTCTATAACATATGCCTTATTTAAAAAAGCTGGTAATAAAGGGCTTTAAGAGTTTTGCAAGAGAAACAACTATTCATTTAGATGAACATATCAATGTAATTGTAGGTCCAAATGGTTCTGGTAAATCCAATATAACTGATGCACTATGCTTTGTTTTAGGAAGACTTTCTATTAAATCAATGAGAGCAGCAAAAGCATCTCATTTAATCTTTTCAGGAAACAAACAATTCAAAGGAGCAAATGAAGCTTTTGTTGAAATAGTTTTAGATAATAAAGATAAGATTTTTGCACTAAATACTGAAGAAATAAAAATAAAAAGAATAGTAAGAAAAAATGGACAGAGTATATACAAAATAAATGATGAAACAAAAACAAGACAGGAAGTTCTAGAATTATTATCTCAAGGAGGAATAGATCCTCATGGTTTTAATATAATTCTTCAGGGGGAAATCGAGAAGTTTGTTAAAATGCCTGGAGAAGATAGAAGAAAAGTAATAGAAGAAGTTGCAGGGATTTCAGTATATGAAATGAGAAAAGAAAAATCACTTAAGGAACTTGAAAAAACAGAAGAGAAATTAAAACAAATAAACGCGGTATTGAGAGAAAGAACAAACTATCTGAAAAATCTTGAAAATGAAAGAGAGCAGGCATTAAGATTTAAAAAACTTGAATTTGCAGTAAAGCAGTACAAAGCCTCTATTCTAAATAGGAAAATTCAAGATAAGCAAAAAGAACTAAATGAAATTGAAAATAAAATAGAATCAAAGAAACAGGAAGTTCTTAAAAAAGAACAAGTAATATCTAAAACTCAAGAAGAAATTAATTTATTGAATGATAAAGCAAATGAAATATCCAAGAAAATTCAGACTTCTTCAGGATTAGAACAAGATACCCTATTAAATGAAATTTCTACATTAAAACAAGAAATTGCAGGATTAACAGCAAGAAAAGAAAATTTTGAAAATCAGCTTACAGAAATAGAAAGAAGAAAGCAGTCTCTTTTAGAAACAATAAAGGAATCAGAAAAAGAAATAGAAGAGATGATGAAAGAAAAAGGAAAAGACAGAAAAAAAGAACTCGATTCCAAGAAAGCTAAGTTAGAAGAACTAAAAGAACTAAAAAGGCAATATTATTTATTAAAATCTAATTTTTCTTCTTTAACAAGTCAGGTGGAAGATAAGAAAATACAAATTCAAAGACTAAAAAATGAATCTAATTTTACACTAAATCAAATAGAGCAGCTGGAAGGGGAATTGAGAATAAAAAATTCCTTAGAAGGGCATCAAGAAGCTTTAGTTAAATTAAAAGAGTCACTTAAAAATAACAAGCAAGAAATAGAACAATTAAGAAAAACTCTTTTAGAAAATGAAAGGCATTCAGCTATTAAAGAGCAGGAAATAAAAAAAGCAGAGCAAATTCAGTTGCAGGTTTCTAAGCTGGATATTTGTCCTTTATGCAAAACAAAAATGACTGAAGAGCATCTAAAAGAAGTTCATGATAAAACCAACAAAGATATTTCTGATTTCAAGGAAATATTAAAAAATCTAGCAAAAGATATAAGTGAAAAAACAGAAAAAATACAAAATCTTGAGAGTAAAATTTCTAAAGATTCTCTTGAAATAAATACAAGAGAAATAGATATAATCAAACTAAAAAATATTTCTGAAAAAAAAGAGCAACTGAAGAGAAACAAAGAGCAAATTGAATCACTAGAAACTGAACATGATAATTTAGAAAAAAAGAAAAAATCAACAGAAGAAAAATTAGCGAAAACAAGAATGGGCGAGGAAAATTATGAAACCTTGGAATTAGAAGTTAATGAATTGCAGAGAACAGAAGAAAGAAATTTAGGAATGGAGATTTCTACAAAACAAAGAGAATTAGAAAGAATGAAGCTGGCTGTAAAGCAGAATATAAGAGATAAAGAAGAAATTGAAACAGATTTAAAAGGTATATCTGAAGATTTAGAAGAAAAAACAAAAATAACAGAAGAAAAAGATGAGCAAGCAGAAATTTTAAAGAGAAAATATCAAAAAATGTTTGAAGAAAAAAACAATCTTCAAGACAAAATAAGAATGTTTGAAACTAATCTAATGAAACAGCAAAATGAAAAAAGACTATCTGAAAATGATATTAATAATTATGCAATAACAAGAGCTCAGATAAATGCTAAAAAAGAAACTTTAATCGAGGAAATAAAAGCATTCCCAGATATGAAATTTATTCCAATTTCAATTGAAAAATTAGAAGTTAAATTAAGAAAAGTAGAAGATATTCTAGCAAGAATAGGAAGTGTTAATTTAAGGGCACTAGAAGTTTATGAGGGAATTAAAGCAGAATATGATAAAATAAAAGAAAAAGTAGACCAGTTAGAAAAAGAAAAATCAGAAATTCTTAAAGTAATAGAACAAATTGACAGAAAAAAAAGAAAAACTTTCCTTAATACTCTAAATGATGTTAATGAATTATTTTCAAGAAATTTTTCTCAACTAAGTGAAAAAGGAATCGTAACTTTAGAACCACAGGACAAAAAAGATGTTTTTGCAGCAGGAATTGATATTATAGTTAAAGTTGGAGGAGGTAAATATTTTGATGTTACTTCCTTGTCAGGTGGAGAGCAGACTTTAGTGGCTCTATCTTTGATTTTCGCAATTCAGGAATTCAGGCCTTATTGTTTCTATATATTTGATGAAATAGATGCAGCTCTTGATAGAAGAAACTCAGAAAAACTAGCTTATCTATTAAAAAAGTACATGAAAGAAGGCCAATATCTTATTATTACTCATAATGATTCTATTATTTCAGAATCTTCTTCTGTTTTGTACGGAGTTTCAATGCAAGAAGGAGTTTCTAAAGTATTAAGCCTGGAAGTTTAAATATCTTATTTTGGAGTCATAACACAAATTTTCATTGATTTAACAAAATTATTAGTATCCTTTTCATATTTCACTGGAATATTTTGTGCAGTAGACAATTTATAACTTTCATCATAAAGGGGATAAAATTGTGCAGAAAATCCACATTCTCCTATAAATTTTTCTGCTTCACTTTGTGTAGGAAAAAAACTGTCTAGGATATTTCTTTGAGTTGCATTAGTAATTTTAGGTAAAACTTTAACTACATTTTGTTTAAAATCTTCATCCCATGTTGCTCTACGTTTTACACTAGTTTCTAAATCACTTATATCGGGAGTTACAACAAACCCATGTCCAGGATTTACTAATTTTCTCAAATTACTTAATAACGATCTTTGTTCATCTCTATTTAAATATACAAATAATCCTTCAAAACTTGCACTGAAATCTCCTCCATTAAAATATTTTGATGCTTCTTTAAGTTGTTCATAATCTAAGGCATTTGCAGTTTCAAAATGTAAATTTGGTCTAGATAAATTATTTCTATTAATAACTTTATTCATAACAGATTTAGTTTCCCCAATCATTTCTTGGAGGTCAGTTCCAACATAAGTTATTCTAGGATTAGAAGTTTCTATTAAGCCTCTTGGTAAAATTCCTACAGCTAGCTCAAGAATGCTTTTTCCATGTAAATATTTACTTTGTGCTTTAAATCTAGCTTCCATATAAGGGGCTAAAAAACCATTTCCAAATTCAAAATTTTCTCCTAAAAGCTCTTTTGAAACTTGCTCTGCTCCAACAATATCTGAGATCTCTCTTGAATAAGGAATATCTGAGTTTGCTCTAGCATAAGCTACTAATTTAGCAGTAGGACAAATAAGATTGTGATCTGTTCTGTGATTTGTATTTATTTCAGCCATTTTTGGTTTACCTCATAATTTATATAGATAAATAGACTATTTAAATATTCCTATTTATTACTACTTTATAGTTGTAATAGCTTAGAAGTTTAAATCTGATGGTATAATCTCTGATGATCACCTATAACTCGTCCAGCAATATCTTGGAGATCCATTAATTGTTTTCTTCTTCTTGCATAACAATCAGAATTTTGTATACTTTCAACATAACCCTGAATTTGTTTTAATAAAACATTATATTGAGTGATTAATTGATTTATAGTTTCTCTTTGAGTTTCAGGAGTAGTTCTTAATCTTTTAACAAGACCAACTAAACCTAAAATATCTATTTGAGATTCTAATGTTTTGTCTTGTTTTTGATTTTCCATTTTTATTGGAGTTCATATAATAAATATTCGTTTAAAAGGTTTGCGGATAATTGATATTTAAAATAAATAAAAAATTCTTCATAAAAACAAATTATAAAAAAAATAAAAAATAAAAAATTTAATAATAACTTGTTTCTCCGAATTCTTCAGTTTCTGCAGGTTTCTTAGTTAAAAGCACTATTAAAACTATTAAAAGTACTACGAAGACTATTGCAAGAACAACAGTTAATACAAATACTGTGTTAGTAGTTGTACTAGATGTTCCTTCCACATTAGCGCTGAAAGTAACTTGTCTTACAAGTCCGCTTTCACTGTTAACATTAACAGTTACTAAATGTGTACCTTCAGTTGCACTTTCTGTTGCTTTAACTCTTACTTTTACAGTTGTACTAGAATCAGCAGGGACAGTTACAATAGATTGACCAGATTCTACAATTAATCCTTCTGATTCACCTGGTGTTATTGAATAAACAACCATTCTATCATTAGTATTAACAAGAACTAGTTCGAATTCTGTTTCACCACCAATAGCTACAGTTTTTGCTGTAACAGTTGGGATTACACCAGCTTCAACACTTTGTACTGTTATGCTTTTCTTTGCTTTAACTGTTTCGTCATAATTGCTTGCTTCAACTTCTATATTATAAACACCTGGTATTGAATTTCTTGGTATGTTCAAATAGATTGTTTTCTCTACTGCGTCATTGATGTCTTCATCATTATCGTCTTCAGTGTATTCAATGTCTCCAAAGTAAACTTTCTTTGAAATTCCTAATTCAGGAATAGAAGCCTTAACATATACATTATCTAATCTATTAGCGCCATTGTTTTCAACAACAACATCTAAAGCTAATGTATCTCCAGCAACTACTTCACTATCTGATTCTATAGATAAAATATCTAAACTGTAAGATTCTTTTTGCACGCTAATCTTGTAAGACTTTTCAACTGCGTCTACATCTTTAGCATACACTCTTACATTAAGAGCTAAGTTTTCAGGGTCTGTATCCAGATCCATACTTGAAGGCATATTCAAAGTAAACTTTTTAACGTATGTTTTGTCTTTAACAAGTCTGAACTCAGAACTTGTTTCAGTAACATCGTTTTTATAACCTTCTGTATAAACTTTAACTCTTGCGTTATCTACATCAGCATTTGCAGTAAAAACTACTTCAATATCAATAGAATTACCAACAGTTACAGCTATATCCTCACAATCAAGGTATAACACACCATCAGCAACTACTCTATCAATAGTTACAAATCCACTATTACTAGTAGAACATGTAGCTAAAACTGCGTTCAAGCTAAGAGCTATAGCAAATAATGCTATAAAAGAAACCAAAATAACTTTTGTTTTCATGTTAGGGTTTTTAAAATTTAATTAATATCAGCAACAATATCCTGTTTATAAAGGTTTCTATAGTGTAGTAACTTAATAATAATTACAAATCATAAATCTTTAAATAGTATACTTTGGTGTACTAAAGTATGACCAAAGCAATAAAAAAGCCAATTAAAGACAATATAACGACGATTAAAATAGAGAAAGAAACAAAAATTAGACTAGATAATCTAAAAGAGCATGAAAGAGAAACTTATAACGAATTAATTAAGAAAATTCTTCATATTTTAAATCAAATAAGAAAGAAACCTGAAGTAGCAAAGAGTATACTTAGAAACATTGACTGGAATATAGCAAGAAAACACGAGTATACTTCAGATATACCCAAAGAACAAACAGAAAAACCAGTTCAAATTCCAGTAAAACCTAAAGAAATTCAATTAAAAAAAATTAAACCAATCTCAAACCCAAGACAGAATCCTCAACAGGTGAAGGGCTCTCATTAATTATTGTTATATCTTTGTGTTTAGGAATATTATCTAAAACTCTTTTCCAGTCTTCTTTAGTTGTTATTTTATGATGTTTTTCCCCCTTATCTCCATATTCAATTCCAGAATAATGGCAATGCCATTTATCATATTTTCCAAAACTTTCATTTATTCTTTCCCAATTAATTTCCTTTTCTCTAGCTAAAATATGAGCAAAATCAATGCAAAAACTGCATTTAGTTTCTTCAGCTAATCTTGCAATATCTTCAATTGAACCAAAAACACTGTTCTTACCAGTGGTTTCAGGAGCAATTTTAACTTTCCATTTGTTTTTCTTAATTTCATGCAAAATCTCTAAAATTTCTCTTTTAATATTCTGGTAAGATTCTTCTTTATCCATATCAGAATAATAACCTGCATGAAAAACAACAATTTCAGCACCAAGATACTCAGCAGTCTCACAGCAATCTAATATTCTTTTCTTGCTTTGTTCTATTTTAATTTTTTCTTTTGAATTAAGATTAATCCAGTAAGGTGCATGAATACTCAATCTTATCCCAAAATGCTTTGCAGCATTTCTGATTGCATCCACATCTTCTTTGTTTTTAATATAAACTCCATAAGTAAATGCAATTTCACATGCTTTTAGTCCTAATTTAGAATATATCCTAAGATTTTCAATTGCATCTTTTACAGGCCCGAGTCCTGCTGGACCAAATCGAATTATCATTTTTATTTTTTGGTAATGTAATAAAACAACAGCTTTGCAGATGAGTTTATTAGCTTAATCATCAACTCTGCTTATGTTTTAATAGATTATTAATATTTATTAGTTTTAATTATCCTTACTAACAATCAAGAATTAATAAATTATTCTAAACAGCTGTAAATTCCTGTTTAATTTCTCCAACATTTTCCAAAAGATAATTATGCATTCTCTGAATAATTAAATCCTGTAATTCTTCTTTTAATGGCCCTGTGCATTGTGAAATATCTTTTTCAGGAAATTGAGTGCTTCCTTTTTGAAAGATGCAAGTCATTTGTTTTCCCTGCAAGCCTTCGCTATCGATTGTTCCTTGTTTCATTTCTTTTAATCTAACTTCTACTTTGCATGCATCTCCTCCGGCATTTCCTTTAACAATATAAATCCAAGATGCTTGTTCATCTTCCCTAACCCATGAAACAGATTTACAGGTTTCCACTGAACTAACAAAGCACTTATCATCAGAGCAGGGTTTTGCATAAAAAACTAAAAAATAGATGCTAAAAATAATTAATCCTAAGATTAAAATCATTAATGCGATACCTACATTTTTCTTTGCATTTTCAATTTCAGAAAACTTAAAAATATTTTTCAAACCCCTCTTTATTCCCATAATAATAAATAACAAAAGGAGTATTTAAATTTGTTGAAAATTCATTTCTTCTCATCTGCATATCTTTTGTCCTAAAAAATTATCAATAAATCAATTATTGCAGACTCACCAAATTAATATTAGTATCGGTAGCAACAAAATTATTTGCAACAAGATTATGACATCCTAAATTTTCACATACTTCAATCATTCTGGGTGTTGCAGTCCCATCAATTGCAATAACATAAGGTTCTTCATTAATTTCCAAATAGGGTAATCTTCCCATAGGGAGTTTTCTTGTAATTTCTAAATTATCATTAAAAATAAAAGCTCCCTTTGTCCCGACTAAATCAGAGATATTTTCTTTTATCTTCTCTTTTTCTTTTGCAGTTAATTTTTTAATTTTCCTTTCTGCAGAAGGTACCTTTGTTTCTGCGGGAGCAGATTCATAAGATTCTTTTTCCTTATATTCTCTAACTCCTCTGCTTCTTTTATCCCCGATATATTCTGAAGCAGGGACTTTTTTTCTTAAAGCCTGCAAAATTTCTTTGCTTGTCAGTTCTTCAACTTCTTTTCCTTCAGGAGCCATAGCAATAAAATCAATTTTAGCATTTTCAGTTACATTTTTTATAATTAAATTTCCTCCCCTATCTCCATCAACAAATAAAGTAACTTCTGGTTTTTCTCTAGTTAAAGGTTTAATTGTTTCAGGTAAATTAACACCATTCATTGCAATAACATTTTTTATTCCATTTTTTAGCATATTAACAACATCTGCTCTTCCCTCTACTATAATTATTTCATCACCAGAAATATCCCCGCAAGGAAGATTTTCAGTACCATAAGTTTGTATTTTAGAAGTTCTAGATGAAGTTTTAATTTCACTAGTCATTTCATCAATACCATTTCCAGAATCTCCTAATTTTTCCATTAATTTTTTTGCTCTTTCCAAGATATAATCTCTCTTGCTTCCTCTTACATCTTCTATTTCATCAATAATTATCTTGCAATCACTGGGCCCTATTCTTTCAATAGTTTCCAAAGCAGCAGCAATAATTGTTGTTTCTGTTTTATCCATTGCACTTGGAAGTTCTATTTCCCCGCTGGTTCTTCCATTTTCAGAATTAACTCCAACCTCAATTCTTCCTATTTTCCCTGTTTTTTGAAGCTCTCTCATTTCTAAATCATCTCCAAGTAAACCTTCTGTTTGCCCGAATAGAGCCCCAATTATATCTGGTTTTTCAACAGCTCCTTCTGCCTGGAATCTAGCATGAATTATGTATTTTATCGATACTGGACTTATTTTTGCCATATTGTGGTATATTCGTTTTTTTGTTCAAACTTATTTTTCTAAAAAAGTTTGTAAAGATTCTAGAATTCTTCTTCCTTATTTTCTTTTTCTATCTGTATCTCTCAAATAAGTGAATATAAGAGTGACATCAATAATAATCAATGTGATATCAATGATCTTGAATATTCTATAATCTTTCTGTGATTTATGATAATAATCCTACATTTAAAACCTTTATAAATTTTATGGTTAGAATATAAGAAGGCGATATTCTAAACAAAACATCTTTGGTTTTTAAATTTTGTTGATTTTCAGTATATCTAAAAATATGACAAAAACCTTTAAATAGTCTCGGTATAATACTAAATTAAAAATGAAGAGGGATAATGCATCTGATGATTCTGATTTTGACTCTCTCGACGAGTTGGATTTGGACGAGGACGACTAAAACTTTTATTTTTTCTTTTTTTTCTTTTTTATAATTTAATTATTTGAAAAACTCAAAAATAAAAGTTTATTCTTTTTGATATCTTATTAAAACAAACAATAAGTTATCGGTTCATCCAAATTTTAATCATCTCATTTGCATATCTGATATTTTAATAAATTATAGATAAATTCAATTATAGCTTTTCCTTCACCCATAAATTTTCATTTCTAAGAAACTTAAAACAACTTTTCTAAGAGTTGTGATGAATTCAATAGCATATGCAAAAATAGTGGATAACATTTTTAAGAATTCAATTAAGTTTACTTATTGAAAATCAGCTCTAAATTTTTTTAGCAACAATAGACATAGTGTTACCAGCAGCAACTGTTTTACCAGCGTCTCTGATAGCAAATCTTCCCATATGTGGGTTTATTTTTGAATCTTCAATAACTAGGTTACCCATTGGCTTTATTCTTACAACAGCAACATCTCCATTTTTAAGAAAATCAACTTTTCCTGGCATTGGTTGTCCACTTGCAGGATCAATTTTATGCATTAATTCTATAAATTGACATGGAACTTGAGCTGTATGTACATGGAATACTGGTGTATACCCTTTTGCAATTACAGTAGGATGGTCAATAACAGCTATTCTTGCTGTGAATTCTTCTGCGATTGTAGCTGGTTGAGCTGCATCACAGATTACATCTCCTCTAGCAACATCTTTCTTTCCAATTCCTTTAACACTAATACCAACATTGTATCCAGCTAAAGCTTGAGGTAATTGTTCATGGTGCATCTCAATAGATTTAACTTCACCAACAACTCCAACTCCGCTTCTTCCAGGTAAAGCAATAACTTTTTGTCCAACTTTCATAATCCCTGTTTCAATTTTTCCAACAGGAACTGTTCCAATACCTGTGATATCATAAACATCTTGTAGTGGCATTCTCATTGGTAAATCAGTTGGTTTTTTAGGTTCATCAAACAAATCTAATTGTTCCCATAAAGTTGGTCCTTTGTACCAAGGCATTTTATCAGATTTTTTGTAAACATTATCTCCCATTAAACCACTTGTAGCTAAGAAAACAGTTTTTTCAGGATTAATACCAACTGTTTTTAATAAAGCAGAAACTTCTTCTTTAACTTTCTTGAATGCTTCTTCTTTATATTCAACAGTATCCATTTTATTGATATTAATTGCAATTTGCCCAACACCCATTGTTCTTAATAGCCATAAGTGTTCTTTAGTTTGAGGTTGAACTCCTTCTTTAGCAGCAATTGTTAAGAAAGCAGCATCAGCTTGTGAAGCCCCTGTAATCATATTTTTAACGAAGTCTTTGTGCCCAGGAGCATCAATAATTGTAATTTGTCTTTTAGGTGTAATTAATTTTTGATAAGCTAAGTCAATTGTAACTCCTCTTTCTCTTTCTTCTTTAACTCTATCCATAACATAAGCAAATTCAAAACCAGCTTTACCTTGTTTAATAGCTTCTTCTTTAAGCTTTTTCATTTCTTGTTCAGGTAAAACACCAGAATCATACAAAAGTCTACCTACGCTTGTAGATTTTCCATGGTCTACATGACCTACAAATACGACATTCATTGTTGGTTTTTCGACAGCCATTTTATGTTTTAATCAAAATCGTTTTAATAAAAACGTTTGTAATATATCATAAAAAATAGGGTTTATAAAGGTTTTGTTTCTTTTGAATATATGATCAAAAATAATTTACTTAAAAACAGTTTAGATGAAATTAAAAAAAATAAAAAATACAAAACAATTTCAGATGAAATCATCGTCGAAGAAATTAAAAAATATCTAGAAAAAAATAAAACAGAGGAGATAAATAAAGAAGATATTAAGATTATAAGAGCAAGTCTCCATAAATCTTATTCAAGTTTTCAAACTAAGAAAAAAAACAAAAGATATCAGTACTTAGAAAAATTAAAACAAAATCAAAAAGAAACTTCTACAATTAACAAATTATTATCAATGGTTTTATCAACAAAAGAGAGATTAAAAAATTATTCTGAAATTTATAAAAAAATATTTTCAATAACTAATACTCCTCAGACAATAATTGATTTGGGTTCAGGATTTAATCCATTATCTTATCCTTATATGAATTTAAAAAAAGTGTATTATTTTGCCTACGATATTGATGAAGAAGATATAAATTTTTTAAATGAATATTTTTTAACAATGAAAAACCAGGGATTGAATGGAATTGCAAAGATATTGGATTTAAGAAATACAGAAAAAATAAAAAAAATTCCAAAATCAGATATTGTTCTTTTGTTTAAAGTAATTGATATTCTTGATAAAGAAAATCATAAAATCAGCGAAGAGCTAATAAAAGAATTAATAAATAAAACAAGGTATATTGTTGCAAGTTTTGCAACAAAAACAATAACAAGAAAATTCATGAATTATCCAGATAGAAAATGGTTTGAATTAATGCTTGAAAGAAACAATCTGCAATATCAAAAATTCCAAACAGAAAACGAGTTGTTTTATATTATTCAAAAATAAATCTTTAGTTACTCTTAGAAATAAACTCATCAATTAATTTTTCTAATACAGAAATATTTTCAAAAGAAGATTGTTTTTTTGTTTCAGTTGTTTTTATTATCATATCACCATTCTTATCATTATATTCAATTATTGCAATTTGCTTTTTATCCTTATACAATTTGCATCCTACTCCTTCTTTAGCTTCACAATCACGAACATTATAATAAAATCCATTTATTTCAAGGTGATCAAGTATTTTAGGAAATTCTAAAGTCTCAACTTCTTTGTATTCAAGTGTATATCCAGTTAATTTTACTGCCATTTTTATCAGCAACCTCTCCATCCATCGCAGTCATCATCAAAAGTATCTCTGTCTTTATTCCAGCTCCAACTATCCCAACCATTATTATCATAGAGATTATATCTATATGGAGAATATCTTATAGGCTCTTTTGTATTTTTTTCATATGAAGTTTTTTCAGAAGTTGTTGTAGTATACTTTTCATAATTCCAAGGGTCTTTTATTGTCCAAGAAGTTTCTCTATTATATTCAGTTACATCCTTAAAATTCTCTACTCTGTATTTTTTATCTGAATCATAATAATATCTTGGTTCATTATAATTTCTATTATAACTATAAGAAGGATAATAATTATAATCATTTGAGCTAGTGTAATAATTCCCATTATTATAGTAAGGAGAGTAATATCTCCCTTTTTCTTCTGCAATTACTTTATCGCAGTCTTTGTAATATTTTCCATCATAACAAACAGCAGCAGAAACAAAATTCAAGCTAATTAAAAGACAAATACTAAAAATAAACAAACCAAATATCTTCTTATTCATAAAAATTAAATCCTTTTCTAATATTTAAGGATTATTGTAATGCGAAAAATATATAATACATAAAAGTTTAAATAATAGATGGAGGTGATTAATTCAGAGCATTGGAAAAGAAAAAGAAAATATAGAAAAGATATAACTGATTATGAAATTGAATATGCTGTTAAAAATTCCAATGAATTAAAAGATAAACATTGGGAAGACGCTCTAAATGCAATATGCAGAATTCCTCCCTCAGGAAGAATTTTGAAAGTTGTTTACAAAAAACAACAAGGAAAAATTAAAATAATAACTGCCTTTTGGCTTGATTAAAAAAAATGGAAGAATGGTATGATAAAGAAGAAGATATTTTGAACATAGAGATAAATGAAGGAGAATATTGGAAAAGTATAGAACTTCCTAATGGAATAATCATAGACATAGATAAAAATGGTAAAATTAAAGGAATAGAAATTTTAAGAGCAAGCAAGGTTTTTTCTGGAGATGTTAAAAAAGTGCTCGAATCTGTTAATAAATAAGATTATAATTAAATTAATGAAATGAATGAAATGAAAATAAAAGAAACTAAAAGTTTTTTCCTTATGCAATTTGGAGATACTCCTCAGTTAAGAGTCCTTGACTTTTTAATAGGGTTTCATTTTTTTGATTATCCTTTAACAGAAATAGCTAAAGAAAGCAATGTAAGTTATAATTCTCTTAAAATGTTTTTTTCTGATTTTGTTAAATCTGGGATTATAATTAAAACAAGAAAGATAGGAAAATCTGATTATTACCAACTTAATATGGACAATGACTTTGTTAAAAACTTAATTAAGCTTGATTGGATGCTTACAAAAAAGAACTTAGATGTAGATTCTAAAGAAGAATTAGTTTGTAATTAATTTAGTTTGGTTTATTTATCAGCCATAAGTAGGATCATGCATTCGATGATTGAGGGTAGGGGCATATTCTAAAAATATTTTTCTTAATTCAGTTGAATTAGCTCCAGAATCAATTGCCTCAACTATATATGTTGAAGTTAATTCTAAACTTAATCCTCTTCCAGCATTACTTACATAACTTTTTAATCTTTCTAATTTCTCATTTTTTTCCATAGTCTTGCAATCTATCTTAAATATAAAAGGATTATTGTAATATCAAACTATTTTTATACTTTCTAATTCTCTTATTGTTAAATCGGGATTATTAGAACTTCGACCTATCCCTTCAATTTCTTCTAATTCCTCTTTACCAAAATTATAAACAGCAACATTCCATCCTTCTCCTGCATCAGAACAATCTGCACAATGAAATGGTTTTATTCCAGCTGCAAATACATTTCCACAGCTTCTACAACTATAATATCCCTTTCCTAAATGTTTTGGATCATATTTAAATTTCATGGGATTTTAGAATTATTTTAATGTTTTTAAACTTTATTCATTACTTATGGTCGCTTCCACACTGACAATCATAAAATATATATCCAACATTAAAATCTTTTTGGAATTGGATAATTTTAGGATTAATTTCATCTTGAGCCCCTTTTATTTGTTTTAAATATTCATAAGCACAATATTGATAATGAGGGTTATTTCTATCAGAAATTAATGTTCCATCAACATTAACCCCCCATTCTCGTATCTCCACATCAAAGCATTTTTCTTCATAGATATAATTAACATTAAATTTTGGAATTTCTATTTTTCTGCTTGCAGAATCATGCAAATCAATTTCATCTAAGACTCTTCTAAATTCTTTAGCTACTATTCCAGTTAATTTACTAACTTCATTATCATATCCTCTCCAGATTTTCCTTGCTTCTTTTTCTCTTCTTTGATAAGAAGCATTCACTTGTTCAATTTTCTTTTTTAAATCAGGATTCATAAGAATAAAATAAATAATCTATTTTTAAAGAAATCTATATTCTAAAATAACTTTTATTCATTCGCAGCTAAACCTTTTCTGTTTCTGATTTCTTGTATAACTTTAGGTTGTATGTTTGGAGGAACTCTTTCAAATGCCTGATCAATCATAGAGAATGTACCTCTTCCTTCTGTTGAACTTCTTACATCACTTGCTAATCCAATCATTTCTGCAACAGGAAGTTTTACTTTCATTGCAATTTGTCCTGCAGTTTGCTGAATATCAATAATCTGTCCTCTCTTGCCTTGGAATAATTTAGTTAATTCTCCCATTTTATCTAAAGGCCCTTCAACTAAAAGAGTCTGAACTGGTTCAAATAAAACTGGTGTTGCAGATTCAATAGACATTCTAATAGAATCTCTTACAGCAGGGTAAACCTGAGCAGGCCCTCTATGAATCGCATCTTCATGAAGTTTAATATCATCTAATGAGATTTTCAATTTTGTGCAAGGCTCTCTTGCTAAAACTCCTGCATTAATAACTTGTTCAAACCCATCCATTACCATCTCAATAACTTCTCCAATATGAACTTCTCCTTTTGTTTTATCTAAGAATACACAATCTTTGTAAATCTCTCTGTATTGTCTTGCTTCATCATTTGAAATCCCACATTCATTCAAAACTTTCCATTTTTCCTCTTCTTTTTTCTTAAATCTTCCTTCATGTAATTTTCCTTCTTTAATTGCTTTGTAAACTTCATCTTCTAAAGGTTCTACCTGAATAAAAAATAAGTTGTGTTTGTTAGGTGATTTTCCTTCTCCAACTCCCCCTTGCTTAAATACAGTTTCCCTATAAACAACAATAGGAGCAGAAGTTCTTACATCAACTCCCTTTTCTGTCTTAATTCTATTTTCAATAATTTCTAAATGTAATTCTCCCATACCTGACATCAAGTTCTCTCCAGTTTCTTCATTAATTTCAATTTTTAAGGTAGGATCTTCTTTTGCAACTTTTTTAAGAACTTCAATTAATTTTGGTAAGTCTTGAGGTTTTGGAACAGTAATCGATTTTGTAATAACTGGTTCAAAGATATGCTTAATATTCTCGAAAGCTTCTTCTGGCTGTAAAGTAACTGTTTCTCCTGGTTCAGAAATAAGTCCAGTAATAGCAAGAACATTTCCAGCAACAACTTCTTCCATTTGTTCTGGTTTTATTCCATTGTAAACTAAAACCTGTTGAATTTTTTGCTTTTTCTTCGCAGTATTAAGATAAACTTCCATTCCAGGTTTTAATGTCCCTGAAAATAATCTTCCTGCATTAATTTCTTTTCCAGATTTTGAATCAATAATAGTATTTGTAATAACAAAAGCAGGTTGAGCATTTTTGTCGCAATGAGACAATCCTCTTCCAAATTCACTGGTAATATCTCCTTGCCATATTTTGGGGATTCTGTATTTTTGGGCTTCAATAGGGCTTGGAAGATGTTTAATTACCATATCCAATAACACTTCAAATAAAGGGGCTTTTTCCCAAACCCATTTTTTTCTTTCTTCTTCTGTTTTATCATATAAATCAATTATATCCTTGAAACTAACTCCTTTTTTCTTCATAAAAGGAACTGACATTGCCCAGTTGTCTCTTGCACTTCCAAAAGCAACGCTTCCATCAGCAACATTAACTCTCCATTTGCTATGGAATTCTTTCTCAGCAATTTGTTCAATTAATAAATTAAAATTTTCAATAATTTTCATGAATCTTTCCTGCATTCCCTCAGGAGTTAATTTTAATTCCTTGATCATTCTATCAACTTTATTAATAAATAAAACAGGTTTTACTCTTTCTCTTAATGCCTGCCTAATTACAGTTTCTGTTTGAGGCATAATTCCTTCTGAAGCACAAACTAAAACAATTGTCCCATCAATTGCTCTCATCGCCCTTGTAACATTTCCAGAAAAATCAACATGCCCCGGAGTATCAATTAGGTTAATCATATACTCTTTTCCATCAAATTCATGAACCATTGAAACATTTGCAGCATCAACAGTTAGTAATCTCTCTTGTTCATCAGAATGCTGCCAGGTTGACATTCCACCCTCTAAATCTCCAGCAAGCTTTTCACTCATAAGTCCTGCAGCAGCAAGTAAATTATCAGTTAAAGCAGTTTTTCCATGGTGAATATGCGCAGAAGTAGCAATGTTTCTGATTCCATCTTGACTTGAAGATATTCTCTTGATTTTTTCCAATGATGTTTCTTTTTTTGCCATTTTTGTTTTTTGTTTAAACTTGTTTCCGCAAAAAGCTTTTGCTTTTATCTCGCGCTATCAGCTTGTTTTTCAGAATCATTCTTTTTTGCAAGCAAATAACTATCTGCTTCTTTGTTATATGCTTTTATGATTTCACTTGCTAAAGCTTCTTCAATTTTTGTTTTCTTGTTAAATGCTTTATCATAACTTCCTTGTACAATATATCTTAATGTCATTGTTAATCTTCTTGTTGGACTTAAATCAACTGCTTGAGGATATCTTGCTCCACCATATTCAATAACAGTAATTCCATCTCTTGGAGCTCCATTTTCAATTGCTTTAACTAAAACTTGGATTGGATTTTGCTTTGTTCTTTCTTCAACAATTTTTAAACATTTAATAACCACCATCATATTTTTTGAATATTTTCCAGTTGCCCATTTTGTCTGAATTTTGTGTTTTTTTCCTCTGTGTCCTGGAACTGCAACTAAATTTGCAAATAATTCTAATAAATTAATTTTTCCTCTTGAGAATTTTTCTCTATTTTTTCCATGACTTTTTACAACAAGCTTAGGCTCTAAATTGATATATCTTTTTAATCCAGGATCTTCTAATTTTATATCTGAAACATCAAATATCCCAAATAATTTAAATCCATTTTTTTGTTTTTCTTTTTCAATTTCTTCTATCTGAGATAATTCTTCTTCACCTTCAAAATTATCTTCATCCATTTGTTCAAATTCTTGCTCCATTTTATCCAGCTCTCCTACATTCAATATATCTTTTTTCTTCTCCAATACCTTTCATATTATATTTTATATTTTCTAATGTTTCTAAGGAGGTTAATACATTTTCTGTTCTTTGAATAATTTGAGGATTAGCAGGAGCTATAGCTATTGTTTGATAAGTTCTAAAATTATCTGCAGTTATATCTTCAGTTCTTGTTATTAATTTTATTACCATTATCTTCTTCCCTTCTCTATCTTGCCCATCCATAATCTTGAAAGAGGCTGATCATTTACTTTTATAACTTGCCATCTAACTCCCGGAATATCTCCTTTGCTTCTACCTTGTTTCCCGCCAATTCTCTCAATAATAACTTCATCATGCTCATCAATAAATTTCTGAGCTAAATTTCCAGGAATAAATGCAGTAACTGTTCTGGAATTTTTAATCAATTGAACTTTGCAGCATTTTCTCATCGCCGAGTTTGGCTGTTTTGCTTCTTTCTGAACTTTTTCAGTAACAATCCCCTTTGCTTGATTTTTACCTCCAAGTGGATCTGATTTCTTAAATAAGTTTAGAGTTTTAACTTTATATTTTCTATCTTTCCATCGAAATTTTCTTCGATTTTTCATTAATTTTGTAGCGCTTCTTAATCCCATTTGTTGTTTTATTTTTAGTATGAATATATTATTTAGTAATCTTATAAATCTTACCAATACTCAGAGATATTAATTAATCATTAAAGGGGTTTTTAAAGGTTTCTCAGAGAGACCTTTAAAGGATTATAAACTATCTTTATCAAACTTTACCGTATCATAACTTTTTTGATTCCAAAATATTGTTTTAGAACATTTTCCATTTCTTCAAGCCTTATTTTTCTTCTTCCAATAAGAGATGCTTTGCTCTGTGAACTTGCATTTATTATCGCTTCATCATCTTTAATTTCAATATCTTTGAATTTAACTGGATGAGTTATTACAGAAACAAATTTTTCTATGTCTTCTCTTCCATTAGGTATCGCAACAATTTTTATTTTCTTCTGCATAATCTCACTTAGTTTTTTTAAATTTTTATTGTCTATTCCAATTGCTCGAACAACTAATGCTCTCGGAACAGCAAAAATAATAGCATTATTATAAGAAAAACAATGATTGCTGCTTATTCCTGTAACTTTGTTGAAAATATTTGTATATCTTATTGATTGCATATCTAAAGTTTTTACCATGTTAAATCTTAGTTCTTAAAAGTTTTTCACCTTGTTAAAAAACAATTGTATAATTAGTTTTTAAATGTTTTGTCTTCGAAAAAGTGTTTTAAATAACTTACAATGGAAAGACCTGTAACACATATATTTATTAACATATTTCAATAAAAAAATAAATGAGTTTCGAAGATATTTTAAGAAGAAATCCTAATTTAACAATTAAAGATTTACAGGAGCTTCAGGGAAGTTATGATAAAAGATTTATAGCTCAGAGATTTTCTGGGTTTGATAAAGTAAGACATACCTATGCTCATATGGGTAAGTTGTTTGGAAGATTAGCGGGTTATGTTCATGATATTGAAGAGGACAGACAAATTTCAGATGAAGATATTAAGACGAAAGTAATACCGGATTTATTGGTTTATTCAGTTTGGCTTGCTGAAGAATTTGGAGTAGATATAGAACAAGCATATCTAATGAGATTTATTGGAAATTTAAAAAGATTATACTCTAATAAAATCTCTCCAGAAGAATTACAAAATCTTGAATTAGTTATAGACAAAAAATTTAAGAAAGTAGCACCTTAAGATTAAGCTTGATGAACGGATAATTTATTATTTATTTTTATGAGATATATAAATAATTCTAGAATAGTAATTACTTTTTTCCTGTTGTTTCTTTTGTTTTCTTGGTTAAACTCTCAACAGCTTTAATTGATTTTTGTTTCTTGTCTGATAAAGGACCAGTAACTTCAACTAATAAGCCAGGAAGTCCAGTACCAACAGGAACTGGCTGATTCAAAATTATATTTTCAATAACTGAATTTAATTCATCTTTATTATCTTTTAATGTAGCATTGATAAATTGTTTTATTGGAGTTTCAAAACTTGCTCTTGCAAGTATAGATGATTTCTGCGAGATAATTCCCATTCTCGTTATACCCTTAACAACCCCTTCAGAGGTCATTGCATCAGCAATTAATTTCAGATGTCTCTCATTGATTTCTAGTCCCTGAGAATTTTTAACCTTTTCAATTTCTTTAATAATAACTGCACGGGCAACCTCTACTCCAAAAATATCACAAACTTCGTGGATATCATTGCTTACTGTTCTAGTTTTATCGATTCCTTTGAACTCAATTATCTCTTTAAGATTAGTTCCAGCAGTTAAAATTACATAATCTTTGTCTCTATTAACAACTAGAATTTGTTCAATTCCTTTTATTCCAGAAATTATACTATCTTTTATTTTTTCTTTTAATTTATATAACTCTTTGAAATTTAACTCTTTATCTCCAAATATAATTGAATTGCCGCTTGCTTTTATTTTCCCTTTAACTTTTTCTTTTAATTTTTCTGCAATGCTTTCAATTGAAGAATGAACTCTCTTAACAGCATTAGTATCAATAACAGCTTCAATTCTCTTTTCACTGAAATTAATTTTTATCTCTTTTGTTATGTCAATTAATTTAACTTCTTGTATTTTTTCAGCAATAATCTTTGCATCTTTTTCATTATTATGTTCTTTATCAAGATAAATTTCCATTTCAGGAGTTGAAGGAGTTCTTCTAGCATCAAATATCTCAATTAATCTTGGTAATCCTTGAGTAACCTGCATTTCTGCAACTCCTGCTGCATGGAATGTACTTAACGCCATCTGTGTTGAAGGCTCCCCAAATGATTGAGCAGTAATAATCCCAATTGCTTCTCCAGGAGCAATCTCTTTGTCTTTGTGTAATACAGAAACATCTTTTCCATCATCACCATATTTAAACTGAATAATACTTCCTGCACCATCTCTTACTGTTTTATCATACTCTATTCTTATATCTTGTAATGCATTTGCTAATCTTCTGTATAAATAACCAGATTTAGGAGTTCTCAGTGCAGTATCCATCAGAGCATCTCTTCCTGTCATTGCTCCAAAAAAGAATTCATATGGTTGTAATCCTTTTAAGAATGAATTATAGATAAATCCTTTTGCTTTAGGGCTTAAATCTCCCTCTTTAAACAAGCTAAGAGTTCTATTGCTGAATCCAATTCCAATTCTCTTTGCCCATAATGATTGTTGTCCAACAAAACAAGCCATCTGGCTGATATTAAGAACATTTCCTCCAGCACCAGCATTCATCATAATACTAATAGGATTTGATTGAGGGAATTCTTTTTTAATTACCTTACCTACCTGAGTTCTTGTATTGTTTAATATCTGCATAATTTTAATTTCCCTTGTTTCTTCAGGACTTTTACCCGGAATTGTCTCAATTTTTCCTAATTTCCATTCTTCAATTAGTCTTTTAGTTTCATTTTCAGCTTCAATAACAATATCTTCTGTAGCTTTCTTAACTCTTTCATTAACACCTAAATCATTAACAGCAATTGTAAATCCATGATTTGAAAGATATTTTGTTCCTAATCTAAAAACATTTTCAAGAACTTCAATTGTTTTAGTTCTTCCAAATTCTTTATCAAGAGTCTTCATAAATTCTCCTGCTTCAACACCAAACACATTTTCATCAACAACCCCTTCTTTAATTTTTCCATTTTCAATAATAAAATTTTCTCCTGTCTTTGTTTTCCCTTTGTAATCTACTTTAGGAATTATTTCTGAAATAATGTCATTACCTTTAATATTTTTTCCAGCTAATCTTACATCAATTCCTGATTGATATAATAATTGAGCAGTATCTTGATTAGTTAAATCGCCTTTGCTTAGTAAATATCCTCCAGTAACTGCATCCACATTACATCCTAGTAAGTTGCTGTTATCTTTTGGTGAGAATAAATTTTGATTAACATCTAGTAAAGTTTTTGCTTCTGCTCTTGCTTCTTCTGTTTGTGGGACATGAATATTCATTTCATCTCCATCATAATCTGCATTATAAGGGTGTGCAGCACCTGGGTGCATTCTAAATGTTCTATAAGGAAGAACTTTTACAAAATGAGCCATTAAACTTGCTCTGTGAAGAGAAGGGTGTCTATTGAATAATACGACATCTCCATCAATTAATTGTCTTTCAACAACATAACCTGGTTGTAATTCTGCTAAAATTTCTTCTTTTAATTCTTCTGTAATTCTTTTTCTTCTTCCATCAGGCCTTATTACATAATTTGCAGCAGGGTATTCTTTTTTTCTAATTATTTCTTTTAGTTTTTCAATATTAGTTGAATTAACTTTTTCATTAACAGTTAAAACTTCTGCAACTTCTATTGGAACTCCTATTTCATTAATCTTTAATGAAGGATCTGGGCTTACAACTGTTCTCGAAGAGAAATTAACTCTTTTTCCAGCAAGGTTATGCCTTATTCTTCCTTCTTTACCTTTAATTCTTTCTGTTATTGTTTTTAATGGCTGTCCGCTTCTATGTCTTGCAGGAGGAATTTTTGAAATAGAATTATCAAAAAATGTTGTAATATGATACTGTAATAAATCCCATAAATCTTCAATAATAACTTCTGGAGCTCCAGCATTCAAATTTTCCCAAAGTCTTTGATTAGCTCTTATAATATCTGATAATTTATGAGTTAAATCATCTTCACTTCTTTCACCTGATTCTAAAGTAATTGAAGGTCTTACTGTTACAGGAGGAACTAATAATAATGTTAAAATAGACCATTCAGGTCTGAATATTTTTGGATTAATCCCAGCTAATTTAGCTTCTTCATCCGAAATTCTTACTAATCTATCTCTTATTTCTCCAGGGAAAATTCTCCTTTTACCTATTCTGAATGTACTTGGTTTTTCTAATTTAACTCTTTCTTGTTCTGCTTGACAATGAGGACATTTTTTTGCATCTCTTGCTCTTTTTAATCTAGCAGAAGCTGTTTTGTATTTTTCCATATCTTTATCTTTAATCATTAATCTATGGCATTCAGAACAATAGCTTCTCAAAAATAATTCAACTACTGCAATATATTTTATATGGAGAACAGGTCTTGCTAAATCAATGCTTCCTGGGTGTCCTAAACATTCTTTTAATCTTCCACCACAAGTTCTGCATCTAACTCCAGGATCAATTGCTCCTAATCTTAAATCCATTAATCCTCCATCAACAGGATAACCATCTACATCATATAATTCAGGAGTTATTATTTTTGCTTTGCTGACTTTTTTAATCTCATCTGGACTAAATAAAGTAAATTGCAAACTTTCAACTTGTTTTTTTATTGGTTTAATTGCCATTTTATTGAGATGCTCCATTTAATTGAGGATATGTTTGATAAACATAATTTTTTATATCTGAACTTTTTTGTTCTTCTAATTGTCTGTATGTTGAACAGCTTTTATGTAATGGAGTTGTGCATCGTTTATCTTTCTGATTATTTGCTTCTTCAGCATCTCTATCAAATAATCTCTGCCAAGTTTTACATCCTAAATAGGGACATCGTGCCTCTGTTGTTTGTGTTTGTGTTTGATTTTGTTGTATCATTTTAATTAATTCCCCTTTCCAATATAGGTTGTCTTGGTGAAGTTTCTATTCTACAATATTCTTCACATTGTTGATGTGATTGTTGGCATTCTACAGGTTTTTCAATACCTAATTGAGCTAATACTTTTAATTTCATACAAGGGTGATATTGACATTGATTTTCCATTTTATTCGTACTTATTCTTCAAATTAAATTTAGTTTTAATATGCATAGATTGAATTTCATCTGCTAATAATTTAAATGCATAAGATAATTCAATTGGTTCAATTTCCTGGCTATTGCAAAGAGGGCAAAACATTTTTCCTCTTATTGTGTCTTCAATTGCAACTCCACCACATTTACTGCAAATATTAATAATAACTTTATCTGAATCATATCTTTCTTTTAATAATAATGATGCTCCATGAGCAACTAATGCCTGTTGTTCCATTTCTCCTAATCTCAATGCCCCTCCCTTTGATCTTCCTTCAATTGGTTGTCTTGTTAATAATGTAACTTTTCCAGATGCTCTTGCATGCAATAAGTTCTTTACCATTCTTCCAAGTTTCAAATAATACATACTTCCAACATAAATCTTAACTCTCATCATCTTACCACTAACTCCATGATAGATTGTTTCTTTTCCATCTTCTCTAAATCCTAAACTCTTTAATTCTTCTTCTAGACTTTCTACTTTTTGTCCAGAGAATCCAGTACCATCCATAATTTTTCCAGATAAGCTTCCAACTTTTCCAGCAAGTAATTCAATTAAGAAGCCAACAGTCATTCTTCCAGGAATTGAGTGAGGATTAAATATAACATCTGGTTTAACTCCTCTTGATGTAAATGGAACATCATTTTCAGGAATAATTGCACCAATAACTCCCTTCTGTCCGTGTGCAGTTGCAAATTTATCTCCCAGTTCAGGGACTCTTAAATCTCTTGTTTTAACTTGGATAATTTTATTTCCTTGATTATCTTCTGTAATAAATACGCTATCAACTGTTCCTTGTTCTTCTTGTCTTATTACCGAGCTTGCTTCTTTTCTTGCTTTAATTGAAATTTCTCTTACTTCTGACAAGAATTTAGGAGGACTAGTTTTTCCAATAACAGCTTCCCCAGAGGTTAATTGAGCTTCAGGATAAGTAATACCATCATCTTCTAAGAATCTGTAACTATCCTCTGTTCTGTATCCTGAAACATCTTTTTCAGGTATTGTAATCTGATCTTTTAATCCCCCAGCATAATTTAGTTCAGTAGAACCATAGGGCCTAAAATAAGTACTTCTTCCTAATCCTCTATCTAAAGAACCTTGATTTAATATTAAAGCATCTTCCATATTATATCCGTCATGAGTCATAACAGCAACAACTACATTTTGTCCTGCTGGATGAATATCTAAAGTATCATAAACAAAACTTCTAACAATTGGTTTTTGTGGATAGTGCAGTATAGAGACATTAGTATCTATTCTTGTAAAGAAATTAGCAGCATATAGTCCTAATGACTGAGTTTGAGTTTTGCTTCCCCTGATTAATCTTGAACTCTGGTCATAATTTGCATAAGGAACAATTGAAGTAACAACTCCAAACAAATCAATTTTATCAATTTCAAGGTGAGTATGTTCTTCGGTAATCTCTTCAGGATTTAATGCAACTAATGAATTTTCTTCTTCAGCAGCATCTAAATATTCAATAATTCCGCCTTTCAATAAATCCTGCCAAGCTAAAGAATTTTCTCTTACTAATTGAAGATGTTCTTCTGTTAATTTTGATTTTCCATTTTCAATAATAATCAAAGGTCTCATTACTCTTCCTTCTTCTGTTGACAAAAGAACAATTCCTAAAACTTTATCGTATCTGATACTTAATTCAATTGGCAATTGCGCATCTCTTCTCATTTTCTTTAAATCTCCTATTAATTTGCTATAATTTTCAACATGTCCAATAAATTTTCCATTGAAGAAAACATCTTTACCAACTTCTTTAATAATCTCTCTTTTCATTCCAAGATTAACTAGAATTTTGATTAAACTTTCATCATCTAAATCAGTTCTTGTAGAAATTTTTGCTAATAATGCTAAATTTTTTCTTAAACCAATTTCAGTTCCTTCAGGAGTTTCAACAGGACAAAATCTTCCATAGTGTGTTGGATGCAATGTTCTTGCTAAGAAATTTTCTTGTTCTCCAGGAAGCATACTTGAAACTCTTTGTAATTGTGATAAGATTTTAAGATAATTTGTTTTATCCATATTCTGAGTAACTCCTGTTCTTTCTCCAATCCAGTTACCAGTTGCAATTGCACTTTCAACTCTGTGAGTAAATAATGTTGATTTCGCAATTGATTTTATAGAATAGAATTTTTTCCTCTTTTGAATTTTCTGTAATGAGTGCTGTATATCTCTTACTAGGATATTAAGATTTACTCTAAATAAATCAGATAGTAAATCCCCAGACATTCTAACTCTTTTGTTAGCATAATGATCTTTATCTGTTAAACTATCCGGAGTTTCTTTTGCAATATAAAACTGTTTTACAAATTTACATAAAGTAATTGCTTTTTTTAATCTGTCTTCTTTTTTTAATCCAATGTGAGGTAAGAAATAGGAATCAAGTCTTTGTTTTATTCTGTCTAAAATTTCTTTTTTTGTTCCTTGTAAAGAAGTTTGTTCAGCAATAGCCATCATAGCTTCTTCCTGATTTTGGATAGCAGTGTATTCATATAAATTAACAATTAAGCTATCATTTTCTTTTCCAATATGTTCTGCAATCTCACTTTCTTTTGTTAACCCTAATGCTTTCAAAATAATAATAACTGGAATATTTTTAAATCTTGAAAAAGAAACTTCTACAATTCCTTCAGGTGTTTCTGTTATTGAAATGGGAATTCTGTAGCTTCCTCTTTTTGAAAACAATCTAAGCATTATTTTATTTTTTGAATTTTCAATAAATGCCTGATTTTCTGCAAGATCTTCTGTCATAACCATCACTCTTTCATTTCCATTAATAATAAAATATCCCCCAAAATCCAAAGGATCAACATATTCTTTTATTAATTCTTCTCTGGATAATCCATTAAGATTGCAAATTTCACTTTTTATTAAAATAGGGATTCTTCCTATTTCAACATCATGACTTTCTAATTGTCCTTCTTGTTTTATTGTTATTTCTAAGAAAACCGGTGCAGAATAAGTTAAACCTCTTATTCTTGCTTCAGTAGGAGTTAATAAATTTGTGCTACCATCAGCTTCAGTAATCTCTGGTTTTCCGACCTTAATTTTTCCAAGGGTGATTTCTGTGTCTTCTTTAGGAATTGACTCACTGATTTCATTTACAATTTCCTGCATTCTGAATTTTATAAAATTATTAAAAGAAGTAATATTCGATTCAACTAGACTATGGTCTTTAAGATATTTTTTTACAAGCACATGTTCCTCTTTAGAATTTTCTAGCCTCATACTGACACCACCCTATAATAAATTGTTTTCTTCCCATTAACAGCTCTTTCAATTTTATAAACATCAGAAATTTCTGCATCTTTAGGTAATGCAGCGTCAATAATTTTAATTTTGGGTAATTGTGCAAGAGAAATATTTAGCTCATCAAGTAATCTCTTAACCTCTTCAGGTTTCAATTTTGTGTGTGTGGGCTCTAATATGTGCATTTTTTGGGATTTTGGATAATTATATCTGGGAAGATAAATGAGATAATTACCTTTACAACTTTATAATAGTTATAATAAAATCTAAATGGGGATTTATAAATCTTTCTATTATGTTCTAAAAATTATAATAAAGTATATAAATCAATATTTTTGGAATTTTCTTAAAACTTTATTATAATTTTTAACTTTTTTAGATAAATAATTCTAATTTTAAAATAGGGCCAGGGGGATTTGAACCCCCGACACCCTGCTTAAAAGGCAGGTGCTCTAACCGGGCTGAGCTATGGCCCCATAGCTCAGTTAATTAAAACTGATAAAATCACTAAAAGAATTTAGTTTAAAAATGTTTATTTTTTTAGAAATTTTGTTTTTTTCTCTTCAGATTTGCCACAACTCCTTTTTCCTTCCCTACATCTTCCATATACACAAGGCGGGCCAGCATATTGAAAAATCGAAGGAGCAGTTGGCAAAACTAAATCATACATTTTTTCAGCTAATCTTCTAATTTCCCATTGAGCTCTGTTGCATAATCTTTGTTTAAAAAAATTCAGTAAAGACCTTGGATTCATAGAAACTATTATCTTTGTTTCTGTTGCATTAGGAAGCAAAAATCTTGCATCTTCAGTATTTGCCTCTCCAGTTATATCTGCACTTTTTAAAGCCCCTGAAATTTCATCATACCAACCTTGCATTATCTGCATTTTTTCAGTATACCATTGCTCTCTTCCAATTTTAGAAATATTTGGAGGAACAATAAAATCAAAACAATCACCTGTATTTTTTTGACTGCTCTCATCAACATATCTTTGGCTCTGCTGAGAATAAGAACATCCAATTCTATGTCTTACTAATTGATGAGAACAAGCTCGAGAAATACCTTCTACACCAAATGTATAAGTCCCATGTTCTAATGGAGATTCATGCCCTAATTTCATTAAGTATTTTATAAATTCTCTAGCTTCTTTAGAATTTACATGTAGTATATCTTTAATTGCAGATGGAGAATAACATAGTTTAGCAGCAGAAGCAACTATCTGTTCCATATTTTTAGGATGTGCAATTAAAATAACTTCCAGCTCTTTTTTCATAAAATAAAAAACTTTTATTCATTTAAATAGATTATATCATTAAATAATATAGATTTGAAACATAAATATCAATAATCTTAAAGAACAAACAAAGAAGCTATTGACATCAAGCTTAATCAACAGAAGTTTCATTGTTTTAAAATTTGGTATTCCTAATCCTCAATTATAAAATAAAATTAAAAATACTCTCTGATTTTTTCTTCGATTTCATCAGCAGGTCTTGAGCCGATTATTCTGCCAACTTCTTTTCCTTTCTTGAAAATAATTAAGCAAGGTATAGAACTTACATTATATCTTCCAGCTAAAGCCTGATTATCATCAACATTAATTTTAGTGAACTTAACTTCTTTTATTTGTTCTGCTAAATCCTCTATAATTGGGCTCATCATCAGGCATGGCATGCACCACTCTGCATAAAAGTCTACAACTACTAATTCGTGAGAATTATTTATTATTTCATCAAATTCTTCATTTGTAATTTCCATTGCTGAATCATTTCTTGCAACCATTTTTCATTGTCGCCTCTGATTTTTAACATATGCATAAATTTCATAGAATTAAATCATTAATAAATGTTGCGATTTAACTTGTACATCCACCTATTTTATGTCCACAAGGACATTCGTAACAATTTGAGCTAATCCTCCTTAGGGTATTTCCCTCACAACTAGGACATCTTATTGTTTCTCTAGATTTTTCATCTCCTTTTTTTGCAAGAGTAATTTTGGATGTAGATTCAACAAATCCTCCTAATTCCGCATCTTTCATAACTTGATTAAAATTCCAGTCATCTATTTTTTCTCTTTCATATGCTCTCAATGCTCCATTTTTGAATCCTCTTAATGTAGTTAGATCCACAGCACTAGGATCATCTGCTAACTCTGTTCTACCCATGTATTCTATTAATAATATCTTTGCAGCAAGATCTAATGGAGATTTACAATTATGTACATGTTTGTGTCCCCAAACCATTCCATTAGGTCTGAATTCTTCTCCAATCCATCCTTCAACCATATCATCTAAAAAAACCCCTCTTTTCAATGATTTAGATACAACTATCCCAGATGTTTTTAATAAAGATCCTAAAGAAGACCCCCCCTTATAAGCTAAAAATGTAATTTGTCCAGGCTTCCCGTTTTGATATTCACTAACAATCATATGAAAAGGTTGAGGTTCTCCGCCATTATTAGCAATTGTAAGTTCAAATTCATGAGCTGCTCTTGATGCAGGTAAATCTTCTTTCTCTCCCCTTTTTAATTCTTTAAATGATCTTTGATCGCCAAGAGCAGAAATAGGTTTGCTATTATCTCTAAATGCAGTTAATCCCTTTAATCCTAACTGATATCCGAGCATAAACCCATCATAAATGTTTTTTACAGTTGCATGTTCTGGAAGATTCATTGTTTTAGAAATTCCTCCAGAAACATAAGGTTGTATTGCAGCAACCATTTTAATATGTCCCTCAAAAGGAATTGATCCAGATTGATTTTGGTCTACTCTTGCTGTTGCAAATATTTTTCTATGTTCTGGTTTTATATCCGGGCATCCAACAACAGAATTATTTTGAATAATATGACTTTGTATTAATTCAACTTCTTCTGGACTATACCCTAAATTCTCAAGTGCATTTGGAACTTCTTTATTTACTAAAGTTAATTCTCCGCCACCAGCTAGAAATTTTCTAGTAATTAATTCATAAGCAGATTCACATCCGGTTGTATCACAACCCATTATATAAGATATTGTTCCAGTAGGAGCGATTACAGAAACCTGAGCATTTCTAAATCCAAATTTTTCTCCTCTATCCTCTAATCTTGTCCAGGTACTATAAATTGATTTTTTAACATCTTCATCAACATGTTTCCAAGCAATATCTTCTAAATTTTTCTTATGTTTTTTAATAACATTTAACATAGGATTTTTATTTAATTCAAAGTGAACAAAAGTTCCAAGATTTTCTGCAAGCTCTGTAGAGGTTTCATATGCAGTTCCAGTCATTAATGCAGTTACTGAGGAAGCAAAAGCTCGTCCTTCATCAGAATCATAAGCTAATCCTTTTCTCATCAATGCTGCACCCAAATTAGCATAACCTAGCCCGATAGTTGCAAATTCAGGACTAATCACAGCAATATCTCTAACCGGATATGCTCCAATTCTGTTCATTATATCTTGAGCTATTGCAATTATTCTGTTTGCTCTTGAAAAACTATTTGCATCAAATTTTCCTTTTTTGTCTGTGAATGCTAAAAGATTTGTTGACGCTAGGTTACATGAAGAATCATCTACAAATATATATTCTCCACAAGGATTACTTGAATTTATTCTTCCAGATAATGGGCAAGTATGATAATCTTGGATAACTCCATCATATTGTAATCCAGGATCTCCAATTCTCCAAGCTCCAAAAGCAATTTTTTGTAAAAGAAGTTCTGGAGATATTTGTTCTGTCTCAATTCCTCTATTAACACTTATTAATGGAATTTTTTTACCTGTTTTTATTGCCTCAAAAAATTCTTTAGTAACTCTTACCGACAAATTTGTATTCTGGAAAGCAACGGTTCTATATGCTTCCCCATCCATTCCAGATTCATATCCATTTTTTATAAGTGTTAGGGCTTTTTTATCTTCGCCAACTTTTGCGATTACAAATTCTTCAATATCTGGATGAGTACAATACATAGTCTGCATTCTAGCAGCTCTTCTAGACTTTCCTCCCGATTTTATTATTCCAGCAGCTTTATCAAATATATCCATAAAACTTCTAGGTCCCGAAGGTTTTCCTCCCCCGCCTAGAGAAGAATCTTTTTCTCTTAATGCACCAATATCTCCTCCACAACCAGAACCATGACTAAAAATACTTCCTTCATCAACTGTTTGTTGTAATATGCTTACTAAATTATCTCTTGCTGCTCTAATAAAACAAGCATGCCCAACAGGATTAACATAACATCCTCCTTTATCTGCTCTAACTTCTCCAGTAATTGGGTCTTTAACAAAACTTATTGCAGGAGGGCCCTCAATACCATATTCATTATATATTCCAACATTAAAATAAACAGGGGAATTAAATGCAGCCATCCTATGCGCTTGCAAAAATTTAAGTTCTTCTCTAAAATTTTCTCTATCTTGTTCAGATGCAAAATACCCCAATTCCCATCCTTTATCTGCAAAGAAATTAGAAACTCTATTAATTAAATCTTTAGGAGAATTTTCTTCTGTTTTTCCTATTTTAGCCTTTATTTTTTCTTTCCATTCTTCTCTGTTTGGTCTAAAGAAATATTTTTGTGCAACAATTCTAGCTTCTTCATCTGTCCATTGTTCAGGAAATAACGCCCCCTTCATCTCAAATATATTTTTTCCACTTTTAGATTTTATTGCCAAATCTCTTGGAGCATAACGACCAAAACTTTCAAACACATCTTCTCCTTCTCTTGAAAAAAATCTTTGAACTTTAACTCCTCTACTTTCTTTTGGACTATGATAAACTCTTCCAATATCCAATCTATCTACATATTCATGCCCATTAAAATTATAAACAGCTAAATCCCCGCCTTGAATACTTTGATTAATAAATTCTGGGTTTAAATTTGAATTATTTTGATCTTTGACTAATGAATAAGCTTTTTCTAAAGGTATATGTCTTTGTACATCATAAGAATCTAATGGAAATGGAGAATATTTTTTTGCTTTTAAACTTGTCTTGGGTAGTTCATCACCAGCAACAAGAACATTATTCATAACTCACTCACCTCTCTTTTGAAATCTTTAACATCTTTGAAATCTTTGTAAACAGAAGCAAATCTTATATATGCAACTTTATCTAGCTTTCTTAATTTTTGCATAACAAATTTTCCTATCATATCAGTTTTAACCTCTTTACCCTTTTTTAATAATTTATTTTTTATATCTTCAACAATCAGATCAATTTTTTCAATTGATACAGGCCTCTTCTCACAGGCTTTGATTATTCCTAATCTTAATTTTTCATCATTGAAATGCTCTCTTCTCCCATCTTTTTTCACAACAAGAATATTTTTTTCTTCTGGTTTTTCATATGTTGTAAATCTTTTTTTGCATTTTAGGCACTCTCTTCTTCTACGAGTACCTTCAGGAGACTCCCGTTTATCTGTAACTTTAGTATCTGCTGCGCAAAATAAGCATTTCATGATATCGCAAGAACATACAATATCTTGTATATCCTCTTTTTTTACCCACAAGAAATTGTGGCAACGAAATTATAGAAAAATAATTAGTATTTAAAGATTTCTGTGATAAAATGGCATACAAGATATTGAAATAAATTTTTATCTATTTTTTCTCTTCTATATTTTATATTATTTTCGTAATATAAAACTTTATATGTTTTACATAGGATAAAATTAAAATGTTTATGAGATAAGTTTTGATGAACAGAAGCTCAATTGTTTGTTTAAATAAGATATTGATATTTAGTTTAGTATAGAGTCATATAAATGTTTTAAATAAAAATAAAAACATTTATAAACTAAAATATATTTTGTATAATATAAAAAGATGGTAGATACAACAAATATATTATCTGGAACTGATCCTTATTCAGTTATTGGAAACTATTTAGGAATTTCAGCAACAGCAATTTTAGTATTATTTATTATTGTTTCAATTTGGACATTAATTTGGAAGGGATTGGCATTGTGGAAATCAGCAAATAAAAATAATAAAATTTGGTTTGTAATATTTTTAATAGTTAATACAGTAGGTATTTTAGAAATACTTTACATTTATGTTTTCTCAAAGATGAATTTGGGAAAAACAAAATCAGTTTCTAGAAAAAAGAAGAAAAGATAATTCTTTGTTTATATTTTAATAATCTAGTTTATATTATCTAAGAAAGAAAAAAATAAAAAATTAAGCTCCTAGATATTTAAGTAATTCAAATACTAAAAACGCAGGCCAAACAAGAGATTTTAAAATTCCTAAAACTCCCATCCAGAATCCACTTGCAGTAGATATATAATAAATTACAGAGCCAATAAATCCTACTCCATAGACTCCTCCGCAAGAACAATGTTTACCAATATTACATTTCATCATTTCTTTATCTTGTTTCGGTTTTCTTCTTGCCATTTTCACCTCCTTTTATTCATTTTTGGGTGTTAGTTTTCCAATCCAAATAGTTAAGATAACAGCTATAATTGTAACAACAAGTGCATAAATAACCATAGCTAAAATACTGCTTTGTTCTCCAAAAATCTTTTTAAAAATAGCCTGAATTGCTGTATTCCATGCTAGTGCTGCAATTAATCCAAATGCAGCAGTTAGAAGTGCAGTTAGTGTTTCAATCATCTGTTTTTTCATATCTCTTATAAGAGGTTATAGAATATAAATGTTTTGGAAAAAGAAAAAAGAAAAAAATTAAAATTTAAAAGAACTATTTTTTATTACAACCACAGGTTCCGCCATTAACAGCACCACAAGTTGCTAAACCACAATTTTTTTCTGCACTACAACTATTGCCGCAACTAGAACATCCAGTTGTAGTAGTTTTAGCATTATCATCAACTGTTTGATTATTTGTAACAACAGATGCTGTTACAGCTCCAACAATTAACAATCCTACAATAACTGCAGCAATTATTACTTTTGTATCCATTTTGTTTTACCTCCTAAAATTCTCAAAAAGAAATAGCTTTTAACCCTATGTTTGAAACTAGTTTCACTTCAATAAAACAACATTAGTCATTCCTCTTCTCTTTCTTTCAATTAGCTGTCTGCCTTCTAGTTTATCAAGAATTCTTGATACTTTTACCTTAGAGAAATTAGATTTTTCAACTAAATCTGATTGAAATATCGTTCCTTCTGCGTCTTCAATTATCTTAACAACAATTTTTTCATCTTTATCTAATTTAGAATAATCAACAGGTTTTCTTTTAACTTCAACTTTTTCTTTTATTTTTTTAATAACAATTTCTTTTTCTTCTTTTGAAAAAATAAAAAATAAACCAATTATTAAAATAATTCCAGCAATTGCAAGACTAAAATAAGTCTGGACAGCAATTGTATCATACATAGTGCAACTAGTTCCATGAGAACACGTTTGTCCAACAATATTTTTTAATCCTAAATTAAAAATCAAAACTATGCCAATTATGACAACTGATAATCCTGCAATTAAATATCCAACGTTTTTATTTTTCATTTTTGTTGTATAATCTTCATTTATTCTTTATTAATAATCTATATCTAATTTTAATCATTTCATCTGCAAATTGTTTGTCTTAATAGATTAGTAAGATTTTATTTATCACAAATGCAGCATTTATTAGATTTAACATTATTAATCTTAGGTTTTCCCTCGTAGTTTTCAATAGCTTTTCTTAAAGCATCTGCAGCTAAATTTGAACAATGCATTTTAATTGGAGGCAAATCTCCTAGTGCTTTTGCAACATCTTTATTAGTTATTTTTTTGGCTTCCTCTAATGTTTTTCCTTTTGCTAGTTCAGTGGTCATAGATGAAGTTGCAATAGCTGCAATACATCCCATTGTCTGGAATTTAATATCTTTAATTTTATTTTCATCTATCTTTAAGAAAACTTTCATTATATCTCCGCATCTTGGATTTCCAACTTCTCCAATAGCATCAGGATTTTTCATTTCTCCCATATTTTTAGGATTTCTAAACAACTCAAGTACTTTTTTATTGTATTCCATTTTTATTAATATATTTTACACATTTATTTAATAAAACATCAAAATCTTTTTTATTGTTCCATTGTCTTTCTATGTATCCTCTTAATTTTTTATGAGGTTCATATCCTCTATCCTCAACTACCCATAAATCTTTGAACTCTAAGTTGAGCAAAACTGTTAATGATTCTTTTAAATCTCCAGTCCTTTCTTTACCAATCTGCCTCTCTATCTCCTCCCAATAATTTCTATGAAAATGAAAATGCATTAATTCATGTCCTGCAGTTGCCAGCATGTGAGGAATACCGGAAAAATAATTCACCATAAACCAATTATGATTAATGTAGTATGGACATCTAGGAACACTAGTTAGATATGCATCAATTCTTCTATCTCCAAATTTTTTTCCTGTTATTTTTTCAAGTCTTGCAAAATACTTTTTTTCAATCAGTCCCCATGCTTGATTAACTGCATTTTCACTAATTTTAATTATTTTAGAATTATGAATTTTTTTTGAATAATTATTTAACAATCTTACACAATCTGCAAATTCTCTTCCTTTTAATTGTTTTACCATTTTCGGAGATAATTTACTTTTAAAATCATTCCATTTACAGTCTGTATTGCAAGTTTGCCAAAGATTAAATAAATCTTTTTTCTTATCAAATTCAAAAATTACTTTATTCATTTTCCACACTCCTTGCATCTATTAAAAAGATCTTTTTCATTTAATTTAATATTAATTTTTCCAAGTTTTTGCATTTTGTAGTTAGGAAGTTTAGATTTATGTTTCATTCCTCTTTTTTTCATTTCACTAACTAATCTATCATGTCTTTTTCTTAAATTATGAACTTCTAATAATCCTTTGTCTAAATAACCTTTAACAGATTTGTTTTTATTCAAACATCCAACAAACATATGTGTTTCTACATGTTCTCCTAATAGGTGTTTATCACACATTTTACTTGGTTTAATATTCCACATTCTCATTTTATCTTTTCCCTTTTAATTTTATATTTATGTCTTTCAGAATCTTATCTGGATTTAATCCATGAGCTAAACATCCCTGCTCTAAACTTTCTCCAGCTGACATTGGACATCCGAAACAATGCATTCCATTTTCAAGTAAAACTTCAACTGATTCTGGGAATTTATCAATAAGTTCAGAAAATGTCATATTTTTATTTATCTTGTTTTCTATTTTCCTTTTTTTCATTTTATTCTTAGCATTTACAGCAATTGCAAGGATCGCATTTACATGGATTACATCCACAGCATTTGCATTTTTTTGTTTTTTTCTTTGTCATTTTTACCTCCAATTACAATTTAATTGCTTCAACTTTTAGACTCTCTAATGAGATTCCCTGATATTGGGTTTTGCTTATTTCTTTATTTTCCTGAAGTATCTTAACTTTAAATCCTGCTTTTTTTATTTTTTTAATATAATCTTCTTTTTGTAATGCTCCTGCTACACATCCAGATAATAACTCCTTATTGTTTTTTTGTTCTTTTGTTAATTTTCCCAATAAGACGATATCTGAGACATACATCTTACCATTTTTCTTTAAAACCCTATGCCCCTCTTTAAACACCTTATCTTTGTCAGGAGCAAGATTAATTACACAATTGCTAATTATAATATCAATAGAATTATCTTCAACAGGCAATTCTTCAATATCTCCAAATCTAAATTCTACATTATTAAATCCATTATTCAATGCATTTTTTCTTGCTTTGTCTATCATTTCTTCAGTCATATCAACCCCAATAACTCTTCCCTTTTCTCCAACTTGCTTAGCTGCTAAAAAACAGTCAAATCCTGCACCACTCCCTAAATCCAATACAACCTCTCCTTGCTTGATATTACTTAATGCAAGAGGATTTCCGCACCCTAATCCTAAATTAGCTTCAGGGACCAGATTTATTTCTTCATCACTATAGCCTATTTCTTTAGATATTTGTTTAGCATTAGAACATCCACATCCGCAACCACATCCCTGCTTAGCTATTTTTGAATAATTTTCTTTTACAATTTTTTTAATTTCTTTATTTTCCATTATAATTTAATTGGACTAATTTTTCTTAGTTTTTCAACTGTTTTAGTTAAAACATCCAAAACATAGTCAATTTCTTCTTCTGTATTATATTTACTTAAACTTAATCTTATTGAAGTATTAGCTTCTAAATCAGATAATCCAATAGCTTTCAAAACATGGCTTATAGCCAGCGTATGAGAAGAACATGCACTTCCTGTTGAACTGCAAATACCATATGAATCCAAATAACCCCCAATAGCTTCTCCTTCAATGTTGTTAAATGAGATATTAACATTTCCACATAATCTTTTATCTCTGGCCCCATTAAGCTTTGTATTAGGTATTTTTAAGATTCCCTCAATTAATTTATCTCTTAATTTAGTTATTTTTTTAATATCAGAGTTATCTGCAATTTTAACTGCTTTTGCAAACCCAACAATTCCAGATACATTTTCAGTACCGCTTCTTATTTTATATTCATGACCTCCTCCATGCATTAAAGGAGTTATTTTATCTTTCAATTCTTTTCTAATAAACAAAGCACCAACCCCTTTAGGCCCATGAATTTTATGAGAATTTAAGGTAACTAGGTCTAAATTTTGCTTTTTAACATTGATTTCTGTTTTAGTATAGCTCTGACAGGCATCTGTATGAAAATAAACATTTTTCTCTCTACAAACCCTTCCTATCGCTTCTAAATCCTGTATTGTTCCTATTTCATTATTGCCATGGATAACAGAAACAATAAGAGTTTTATTATTAATTGCTTGTTCTAGTTCATTTAAATCAATAAACCCCTCATTGTCTACATCTAAATAAGTTATATCAGCTCCGAGGCTTTCTAGCCATTTACAGGCATTTAAAATGCAGTCATGCTCTATTTTTGTTGTTATAATATGATTTTTTCCTGAATCTTTATTAGCAAAAAACAAGCCCTTTAATACCATATTATTTGATTCAGTTCCACCTGAAGTAAATATAATTTCATCATCTTTCGCATTAATTGACTTAGCAATCACATGTCTTGCTTCTTCTAATGCTCTTTTGGCTTCCTGCCCAACTAAATGCTGAGAACTGGCATTACCATATTTCTCAGAGAAATATGGAATCATTTCATCTATAACTTTGTTATCAACTTGCGTTGTTGCAGCGTTGTCTAAATAAATTTTTTTCATTTCATCATCTCCAATAATTTATCTACAACAATAGGTAATTCTTTTATTCCTGCTTCATCATCAAAATGTCCTTTATTTTTTTCCTTAATAATCTCTGCATTTAATTTATTTTTATAAAAATCTGAATTAATTTTAAAAGGAACAAATGGATCATTATTAGAGAAAATAGCAACGAATTTATCTGCTTTTTCTTTAACTTTATTATAATCTATAATTTTATTTGTCCATTGTTTAGCAGTTTCTTTTTCTTGATCAGTTTCTAAATTATTTAATGCAATCCATCCTGCAACAAAAATAACTCCTTTTATCTTTTTATTGCAATGTTCTAAGAAACCAATAATAGCTCTACAACCCATACTATGTCCAATCAAATATGTTTCTTCATTAACATTAATATTTTTTATAAGAAAATCAATCCATTCATTTATTTTTGGCTCATCTGGATTTGGCATTTTTAAAGGATGAACTTCAAAATTTCTTCTTTCTAATTCTTTTTTTAACCATGGAAACCAGTTATTTTCAGGATATCCTCCCCAGCCATGTATTAAATAAATTTTTTTCATTTGCACCCCTTACATTCAGCACATTTAGCTTTGCAGCATCCTTTGCTATGCACATCAATCATTCTTAAAATGGGTTTAATAGTGGAGCTTAACGAATAAATTCTTTGTTTTCCTTTTTGTTCAAATCCAACAATATTACATTCTTTTAATTCTCCTAAAGCATGGCTTAACTTACTCTGTTCAATTTTCAACTCTTTAATTAATTCACTAACTGATTTAGGATTTTTATCTAAACTTGAAATAATACTTATCCTTAATGGATTAGCTAATTTGCTAAAGAAAATATGGTATGTACGATTATTCATATGAAACATAATTCATATGACTATATAAACCTTTTGGATTTATAATCTATAATTATTGATAAAAACTTAGTTAAATTTATAACAATTGAGCAAGACTTTCATTTTGTGATAATCTAAGCCAAGCTTTTTTAGGTTTATTATGTTTTAATTCAAGTAAGTCTTTAAAAATCTCATAACCTTGACCAAAACATATTTCTGAATGTATTTCCGGAGTTTTGAAAAACAGATTTCCTCCATAATTGAATTCATCATACCGAAAATCAATCTCTCTTTGTCCATCTATTTTTTTTGGAGATACATGCATTAACATATGTTTACTAATCTCTTGATTCAAAAACATTGTTTTTAACATACTTTTATAAAAAGAATACTGAGTTATTTGATTATATTTTCCAGTTTTAGCATAAGCATAGGTCCACATAGAATCATTTTCAAGTCTAATTATATGGTTAGAATCAGATTTTTGAACATATGCTTGATTTAATCTATGGGTCTTCTCTCTTTCCATCTCTTTCTCTACATCTTCTCTTAATCTTTCCTCATTAATTGACTCTTGCCCTGCAATAATCATATCGTCAATCTGACGAATCATTCCTAATCCTGCTATGTTTCCAAGATAAGATTTATGGTGATGCATAAATTTCCCAAAAACTAGTAAGTTTTTAAATCTTTTTATTAGAATCCTAATTTATCTTTGTATTTATAACCTGCACCAGCAGCAATAAGAACTACTAAGCCAATTACAATCCAAATCCAAGCCATACTTCCTGATTCTGCATTTAATCCGTCACTATCGCTAGGTTCAGTTGAAGTAGAAGAAGTCTCTGTAGTTACCTTTTCATATATCGAATTCATTGTAACACTAGCTTTACCTGCTGTAATTGAATTTAGTTTAACATAAATATCATAGTATCCATCATCATTAAGGTCAAACTTCTTTTCTTCTCCAATATTAAATGCTTCTTTTATAGGAGTTGAAGTTATTTCAATTGTTGCACTAGTGGTACTTAATGAAGCAATACCTACATAATGGTTTTGTCCATTTATTTTAAGTTTTACTCTTTCTTTTGATTGTAATTCTTGTGTTAATGTTTTAATTTCACTAAACTCTTTGGTATTCTCAAGAATTGTTTTGGAATAGGTTGTTCCCCCAGAAGAACCTGTATTTGCTCCTGAAGAAGACACTACTTCATAACTTATACTTGAAGAAGCAGTATTTCCTGCATGATCTGTTGCATTACAAATTGTAGTATAAGTTCCTGCTGTTACTGTATCTGGATTAACAACATAAGTTGGTCCAATGGATATATTAGTAGCATCTGTTCCAGTGCAAGTACAAGTTAAAACATCTCCTTCATTAAGAGTTCCAGGAGTACATGCATGTGTAAGTGTTGGAGCAGTAGTATCTATTGTTATTATTCTTGTTATACTTGTATTTTTATCAGCATGAGTATTATTAATTGTTGCATTAAGATAATAAATCCCATCAGCTAAACCTGTAAACCTACCTGTTGCAGTAGTACTGGAATTTACTGAACTATTAGCTACATCATTTGTAGAATTATATAAATTAATAGCAATTCTACTAAAAGCAGCCATAGTTGCAGGAGCACTTATATTATAATCTATATAAGTCTGAGATAAATTAGAACGAGTTACATTAGTTGGACTTGCAAATTCAACTGTATTTGGAACCCCTGTATCATTTATTCTAATAGAAATATTAGTATTAAAAGTGCCAGATACATTAGTAGTAGTTATTGTAAGATTATAATTGCCAGGTAATGAACTATTTAATGTGAACCAGAAGTATTTTCTAGTAATATTCATAACTGCTCCAGTATCATTACTCCAAGTTAAAACTGATGAGGTATTAGTAAATGTTACCGGCGCATTAGTTCCATTAGTTAGATTAATAAAAATAAATTGACTTGGGAAAGTTATATTGACTTGAGAAATATTTGCAGTTATTAATGTGTCAGTATTATTTACACTTACATTATAGATAAAAACAATACTTTCATTTGCAGTAAAAGAAGTTGCATCAAGGTTGGTCTGAACGGTATGTGCAGCAAAAATCAAACTAATACTGAACAAAATTATAACACCCAATAACTCCCATCCTCTTTTCATAAAATATTTATATATTTCTTCTTTATAAATCTTTTTATTTTCAACAAAAAATATTTATACTAAATAAAATTCAATTTGTTATGATAAAGAGGCGTAAACAATTAATTACAGTTATAATAGGAATTTTAATCTTATTAATTTTATATACTCTAAAAAATACAAGTTATTTTACCAGAGTTGCAGGATTTATTTTCTCAATAGTCTTATTTTATTTTGTCGACGTATTTTTCAAATTAAATTTCAGGACAAGGCATTATTTTATTTTTATTTTAATTTCAGCATCAGGTATTTTATTGAGCCCCTCATATTTTATTTATCCGAATTATGATAAAATTCTGCATCTTGTTACTCCCGCATTGATCTGCATTTTAATTTTCTTTTTAATTAATCGGCTGGATATTAAATTAGATATGAAACTTCTCTTAACAATTTCAATTGTAATTTCATTGCTAACTTTTTTTGAAATAGGAGAATTTACTTTAGACAAGTTATTTGATTGGAAGCTCCAGGGAGTTTTTTTAAGAGGAGATATGCAGGGATTGGAAAAGTTAAATATTTTAATGGATAGAAATGATGATACTATGATAGATCTAATTCTTGGGACTCTTAGCTCTTTGATGTTTGTTTTGTCTAAAACCCTGAGTTATAATTATAAAAAATATGCAATAAGTAAAAAACTAAAAATTAAATATTGATTGCATTAACTGGGCATGAATCTGCAGCCTCTTTTACACAAGAAGCTTTTGATTGCTTTTTAACAACTGATTTAAGTCCATCAGCAGTTTCTTTCATTTCAAAGACTTCTGGACATATTGAAGCACATGCGCCGCATCCAATACAAGTTTTTTTATCAACACTAATCATTTTTCCTCCTTTTATTAATTTAGATTTCTAATTTACATCCAGATAACTCAAATAATCTATCCATAGAGATATCCTCAGAAACAATTTTATTATTAACTCCCCATGAAGGAAAAGAGGTTATTCCTTTTTCTATACACGGAGCATTATCCCTTAGGCAATTAAATATTTTAAAATCATTAATATTATCTCTTAATTGAATTGTATTTAATGTTGCTGAAACATCATTAGTATTAATATACAGGACAACATCTTGTTCCTTTAAGCACTTTTCAAAATCATTTTCATCAGGCAATACAGAATATCCAGTATATTTTGTTATCGCCTCTGTAATTGCAAAAAAAGAAAAAATTAACACTGCTCCTATTAATACTGTCGCAATAACTCTTTTCTGTAAAGCATCCATAAGTTTTAGAACTATTTATTATTTTTAAATATTGCTGTTATCTTTCAAATATTTATAATTTAAATTAACAAACAATTTAACAAAAGACACTCAACCTAATCATCAAAAACAGCAGCATTAGATGGTTTATTACTAATATATCCATTTATCCACAATATTTATAAATCATTTAGTCTATAAAATATTATGATAGGATGGATTATTGGGGGACTAGTTGTATTAATAATCATAATTTTTATTGCTTATTATAATAGATTTGCAACTTTAGGAAATAGAATTGATAATTCTTTAGCTCAAATTGATGTTCAATTAAAGAAAAGAGCAGATTTAGTTCCTAATTTAATGGAAACAGTTAAAGGTTATGCTAAATATGAAAAATCAGTTTTAACTGCAGTAACTTCTGCTAGAACAGCTTTCTTAAAAGCAACAGATATGCCTTCTAAAGTAAAAGCAGGAGATAAACTGCAATCAGCATTAAAAACAATATTTGCTGTTTCTGAAAACTATCCTAATTTAAGAGCAAATGAGAACTTCTTACATTTGCAACAGGAATTATCAGCAATTGAAGACAAAGTTGCTTATGCAAGACAATATTATAACGATTCCATAATGGATTATAATAATTCAAGCAGAACTTTCCCTGGAAAACTATTTTTTAACATGTTTGGATTTAAAGAAAAACCTTATTTAGAAATAGCTGCATCAGAGAGAGTTGTTCCTAAAGTTAACTTTAGTGAGTTGGATTAGTTCTATAGTTAAACTTTTAAGCAATAGTTAAGAAATAATTTAATGAAAAATAAATATCTTAATAGTGAATTAAAACTATTTGCTGGAGAAAGAACACCAAATTTAAAATTAGAAGAAGAATTAGCACTTGGTTTTTTAATTAAATATGGATTAGATGGAGTTAGCACTTTAGCTCAAGAAAAACTAATAAAATCTTATTTAGGGTTATTAGTATGCAGAACCTATTATTTTTTGAAATCTTGCCCATGTGTAGATTTTAATGAAGCTCTTTCAGAAGCAGCAGACGCTATCTTCTATGCTTCAAAAAAATACGATTATACTAGGGGGTTTAAATTTTCAGGGCTTGCTTATAGAGTAATAGACCAAAGATTATCAAGATTAAGGTCTAAAGAAAAAACAGAGTATCTAAGAAAAAAAAGGTTAGATAAGATAGATAAAAAAAATCTTGGATCCAATATCCCTCAATTATTAGAAAATCAAGATCATACAAAACTAATTAGAGATAAATTAGAGAATTTATCTCTCTTAGAACAACACGTTATTCAACAAAGATTTTTAGCAAAAGAAATTAAAACTTTAAAACAATTAGGAGTAGAAATAGGATATACTAAAGAAAGGATAAGACAGATTCAAAATGAAGCTTTAAGAAAATTATCTATCTCCTTTACACCAGAACAAAGACAGGAAATAATGGATTATTTATCTGCATAATTAAACTTTATATATTCCGATTATTTAATTATATCATGAAATCAAATAAACTTATTATATTCTTATTATCTATCGCATCAATAATTATATTATTCATATTTAGTTTTCAACTAGATAATTCAATAAGCAAAGCTATTCCTAGTTTATGGAATCCATTTTTAACAGGTTTTTTTTCAATAATAACTTACATTGGAAATACAAATACAATGATTACATTAGGTCTGATTTTGTTTGTTATTTTAGTTCTTAGAAAAGAATATAGAAAGGGGATTATTAGTTCAGTTATTTTAATTTTTAGTGCAGGTTTAGGAGAACTAATTAAATTCATAATCCAAAGACAAAGGCCTTTGAACTCTTTAATTCAAAGAACAGATCCTAGTTTTCCAAGTTTGCATGCTCTTGGTTCTTTAATATTTTTCTCTCTAATTATTTATTTGTTTAAAGATAAAATAAAAAACAAATTTCTAAAGATATTATTCATAGCAGTTAATATTATTTTAATATTATTAATAGGATTAAGCAGAATTTACCTGAATGTTCATTGGTTCAGTGATGTAATTGCAGGATATGTTTTAGGATTAATTATATTGTTTTTCTCTTTAAGATTTTTTGATAAAAATTAATAATAAAAATAAACAAAAACTTAAAATCAACATATAAGGATTTCATATTACCAATAATTTTATTATAATGTCCATAAATCTCATAAACACTTTAATCCTCTCATCAATCTGCTTATGTCTTAATAAATATTAGATTATCTTAATAGATTATAAATATCAACTAAAGATAAACTTTAAAACCTATTTAACAATATAATATTATGGAAAAAACAATGGATAGAATCTCATTTCACGACCAAATTTCTAGAAACAAATGGAAAAGCTTTCTCTTAATTTCAGTTATATTTATTATATTTTTAATTTTAGGCTATGTAATTGGAAAGATATTTGCTCCAGATTTTTTCTTTATAATTATGATCCTTTCAATTATAGTTTCAATATCTTATTTATTAATCAGTTATTATAATGCAGACAAAATTGCACTAGTTTCTGTTAATGCAAAACAAGCATCCGAAACAGAATATGGACAATATCATAATATTGTAGAGGGAATCTGTCTTGCCTCTGGAATGCCTAAACCTAAATTATATGTTATGGAAAATGGGCAGATTAATGCATTTGCATCAGGAAGAGACCCAAAACATTCTGTTATCTGTGTTACAACAGGAGCTTTAAGAAAATTAGACAAGCAGGAATTAGAAGGAGTTATTTCTCATGAACTATCTCACATCGCAAACTATGACATTAGATTTATGACACTAACAGCTGTTATGGTTGGAATGATTGCAATAATCTCTGAAATATTTTTAAGAAGTCTGTGGTTTAGAGGTGGAAATGACAGAGACAACAAAGGAAGTGCAATTTTAATGGTTATAGGAGTTGCCCTTGCTATTCTGGCTCCAATAGTTGTTCAACTAGTTCAGCTAGCTATTTCAAGAAAAAGAGAATATGTTGCAGATGCCTCTGCTGTTAAATTCACGAGAAGTCCAACAGGATTAATAAAAGCTTTAAAGAAAATTGAAAATGAATCTTTAACTCCAACAAGAATTAATCAAGAAAACAAAAAAATAAGCAAAGCAGTTGCTCCATTATTTATATCAAATCCTTTTAAAAATGCCTTATCAACTCATCCTCCAATTCATAAAAGAATACAAATATTAGAAAGGATGTAAATTTTATTCAACAAATAAATTGCACTTGCAATGCCCCTGCAGTTCTATTTCCCCTCTGTGGAAAACACATGGACATACAATCTCTTTATCTTTTTCTTTATTTCCTGTAACAACTCTGCACGGGCAGTAAATATCTCCAAACTTTTCTTTTTTCTTCATAAAAGCAAATGCTAGCTGATCTACTATTTTTTTATCTGAGTTTAATTTTATCCCAACTTTTTTTGCATACTCTTCTGCACTTTTTTTAAAAGCAGTTTCATTGTCTGATTTTAATCTATCTTTTTCCATTCAAAAACAAAGGGCCTTAACTATTTAAACCTTAATATAAATCCTCCCCAATAATCAGTAACTCTAGTTAATTTTAACAAAAAATTATTTTTTATTTAAGATTAGCTATATGAACTTAAAAACCACAAATTATTTAAATAACAAACCCCTATATAAAATATGGAAATAAATAGGTGTAATTCGATAACAGTATTCTGGTGTTCTTATAGTTTATACTGTGTCAAACCTGTTTGTTTTATTAACCCGTTTATTTAAGTTTTTGTTTTAACAAACAACTTGAATACAGTGTTCTTAAAAAATTAAAATGGTACAAACAAACTATCCAACTCTTGAATCATATTATGGATGTAGCTTATGTCACGAGCCAGTATCCAATCCCATATGCCCATCATGCATAACAGCACAAATAGAAGCTTGGCTTACAATTTATCCTAACTATCATCAGTTAAGAGCAAAATTAATGCCTAAAGTAAATAAATTTCTTAGAAAAAATTTAGAATATGGGGCCATGTGCATTAAATGTAATGAAAAAAGAGCCTCTGTCTGTCCTTATTGTTTTACAGAGTTTGTATTAAATGAATTAAGAGAAATGAATGTAAACAAGACAGTCTTAAAAGAATTTTTAATTTTCTTTAATTTTGATTTAGAACATAAAGGATATTATAAAGAAGCTGAAGAGCTAGGAGAAATAGAATGACTGCAATATTAATTATTGGTGCAAAAAAAGATCCAATCCCTAACAAACCTAGTTACACTGATGAATTAATTATAATGAGAGATAAATGCAGAGAATTTTGTCCTGACTTCAAAAACGAAGCTGAATTTGAAGAAGAAGTTGAAGAAGAAGGACTTGACCCAGAAGAAGTTGAAAAACAATATTTTGGGGAAGAAGAAATGTAAAACATTACTAGAAATAACTTAATTTAGATAATTGTAAATATCGAAATTATATGGTATCCAGAAAGAAAACTATATAAAATATAAATAATAATTCTCATAATGAGGAACATTTCTTTTTCATCAGATACTGGAAATTTTACAAGAAGAGATTTAGATGATACAAGCAAAATTAGTGAAGATTATTTTGGTACACAAAAAGACCCTAATCAGATCCCAACAGTTAAGAAGACACGAGATTGGATTTATAAGAATACTCCTGATTATTTGAATATAATAAAACATAATAAAAAAGTTATAGGATATGCATTTATGCTTCCATGCAATAAGAGATTAATGGCAAGTTTTCTCAGCAAAAAAATAAATGAAGCGGAAATGTTTGAAGATATTAAAAAATTAGATTTAAACAAAAGACCAGAAACAATTTATTTATGCGCTTCAGTTTTAAGAGAAGATTATAGAGGAAAAGGATTAGCTACAACTGCATTTATTAAGGCAATAAATAGAATTACTAAAAATACTTATAACCCCATTCTTTTTTATTGGAAATATTCAGAAGAAGGAAGGAGTTTATTAAAGAGAGTAGCAAAATTAACTAATTTAGAGCTAAAAGAAAGAATAGATTAAATCACAACAGCAGTCCCAAATGCTAATATCTCTGTTGTTCCCTGCATAACTTCTCCAATTGTGAATCTAACACAAGTAACTCCTGTTGCACCCATTCCTTTTGCATGTTCAATCATTCTCTGGACAGCTTCTTCTCTTGCATCAGAAATCATTTGAGTATAACTTTTAATTTCTCCACCAACAAAATTCTTAAAAGCAGCTGCAATATCTCTTCCAAACCATCTTGCTCTTACTGTATTTCCTCTAACCAATCCAATAGTCTTTTTAGGAAGTTTCCCATTAATATATTCTGTAGTCGAGATTATCATAACATCAATAACCAAAACCTATTTAAAAAGGTTTCTTATCCTTGAAATATGGATGGAAATAATTATCTAGAAAATCAAACTTATTGTCATCCTAATAACACAATAATAAGTGAAGATTATGCAATCCCAGAGTATTGGATAGAGGAATATATTCATCAGGAATTAGAAAGATTAGGTATAGAGAGATTTAGTTTAGAAGAATTTGCTACAGATGTTTCAGAATTAGATACTTCAGAATTAAAACAATTAACCAGAGAAATAGAACAAACTCTGGATAACTTTCATCAATCAATATATCAGCCAAAAGGCTGGCATGGAAAAACAGCACGAAAATTAATTAGATATGCAGAACAACAAAGAAAAATTATCTTTGGTGAGAATTAAACTTAGGATTTTTATTATCTTCTTTATTCATTCTTTCCATAAAACTTTGTAAGAATTTTTGATTTGCTTCAGAGTCAACAACATTCTTTAATTCATAAGCATCTATCCCGTTAACACTTATTTTATTTCCTTTAATTTCTCCACCTGATTTTTCATGAGCTTCTTTTGTTATAAGAACCTTTTCTTTAGAAGCCTCTGCAACTTTTTTTAAAGATACTAAGAAACTGCCTAAAGGAGTAAACTTCAAAGTTTGGTCCTCAATTTTATTTATTATTTCTCCACTTCCAACTGCAATACCAAATTCTATTCTGTGTTTAAACTTTCTATTGTATTTCTTTAATAATATCTCAAGTAATTCTGCTGTTTTTGCTGCATGAGCTTCATTTTTATTGACTCTAGTCATTAAAGGACTAAAAATAATAAAGTAATAATCCCTTGATTCATAAACAACTCCTTTATTTCCCTTTATTTTTTCAATTATTAACCCTAAATTAATTTTAGATTCTTTAGACAACTCATTCTTAACTTTTAATGCAACCATACTAACAGTATTTTTTGGACCTGTTAAAACCAAAACATGTTCTGCTTTTTTTGGAGCAACTAAGGATCTTGGAGCAATAGCTCCTTCTTCATGTTTAGCTATAGCTTCTTTAACAACAGGATTACCTTTTATCTCCATAATCTTCTTTTTTCTGCTAAAAGGATAAGCAAAAGATTTCTTTTTTAGCATATTTCTAAATAAAAATAATATTCCTGCACCCAAAACTATAATTAAAAATATCCACACAACCGGGCTGCTAAATATCACGGAACCATCTCCAATTGCCTTAACATTAACTGAATTACCTGTTAAAGCAACACCATTTTGCATAATCTCATTTTCTCCATCACTAACTATTACATCATATAACCCATCTCCAGTTAATTTAAATTTCTGAATTTCTCCTAAATCTAAATTCAAACTTCTAACAAATGGCTTGCCATTTAATTCAATTTCAAAATCTTTTTTATAAGGGATATTTCCTATATTAGTAACAATTAAAGTATCATTAACTATCTCAAATGAAAGCATAGTTTTTTCATTAACAAAAAATGTTTTTGAGGTTTCAAATTCTCCACTAGATGCTTTTATTGTATAATATCCAGAACTGAAATTTGTGGGGATATCATATCCTGCTGTTTCACCAGAAGTATATATTTTCTCATAAATTCTCTCCTGCTCTTCATTAGTTATTAATATCGAGACTTCATCAGAGATTATAGTTCCTGTTTGGTCTAATAAACTTGGCTTAAAATCAAAAACTTGCCCAGGATTTATATTATTCAGATTAATTGCTAGATCAATTCCCTTTAAAATCTGCAATACTTCTAAATCTGCCATAGCTAAACCCTCACTTGTTTTCTGATCATCAATCATTTCAAATGCATTAACATCTATTCTATAATTGCCTGCAGCAGTATCAGAAGGCAAATCAAAATTCCTTGAAAAAACACCATCAACAACATTTGCATGAAAAGTTCCTGTATTTGATTCGATTACAATATCACTTTCATTTGTCTCTGTTTCATTAGTACTCGTATCATTGATCACTAGATTATTTTCAGCTAAACTCAATAAAGGAATAGTTATTTCAACATCTCCATTAATACCAACCCCATTTATTCTTTTTGCTGTTCCACTTACAGTTATATTTTCTCCAGGTTTAACAACATAATTATTTTTATCTAAAAATATATTTAATACATTTGAAATTTTAAATGTCCTGCTTTGATACTCTAGTTTATTGTAATCTGCTGAAAAATAACAATCTCCGCCCTTAATATCTTCTAAAAATAGATAATTTAAAGGAAGTTCAATTTCTTCACTTGCACTTGGATTTCCATAGAATGCAAGAACTGATTTTCCCGCACAAATTAACTGAACTTTAAGGGGGCCAAATTCTAATGGACTAACTTCCACACTTGTTTTTATTGTATCTCCGAGATTATAAACTTCATTTAATTGAGAAAAATAAACTCCTGCAGATAAAACTGGCAATAAAAAACATATTCCAATCATAAATAAGACAATCTCTTTTTTCATCATAAGCTAATTAAACAAAATTGTATATTTAAATCTTATTAGTGTACAATATAAATAAGATTTATCAGTTAATTACAGGGGCCATTAGGTATCGGCATTGTAGGATTACCATGTTTAATCCACTCTCCAGCAGAACATATCCAAGTATCTTCTGGTCCTCCAAATACAAACCTTATAAAAAAAAGTAAACTGACAAGAATAACTATAACTAAAATGATCTTCATTGCCTTTTTTAATTTTTTATTCATAATCCCAGTTAATTAACTTTATTTTTAAAATTTATGGATTATAAATATCTCCTGCAGAATAGATAACTTCAGCAAAATAAGCAAGTTTTATATATTCTGATATATAAATTAAGATATGACAAAAGAAAAACAGGTTATTAATCCCTGGGAAGTATCTGGAAAAATAGATTATAATAAACTAATAAGGGAGTTTGGAGTAACCCCTTTAAAAAATATTCCTGAATTTGAAAAAGAAATTTTATTTAGAAGAAGATTTATTTTTGCTCACAGAGATATCCAAAGAGTTTTAGATGCTGTTAAAAACAAAAAGAAATTTGTTATGATGACTGGCTTAATGCCGACAGGCAAATTTCATTTAGGGCATATGCTAGTAGCTATGCAGATGGTGTTTTATCAAAAATTAGGAGCTAAAATTTATATTGCTGTCGCAGATATAGAAGCATATAATGCAAGAGGACAATCTTTAGAAGAATCAAGAAAAATAGCATTAGAATATTATATTCCCAATTATATTGCTCTGGGATTAAAACCAGAAAATTGTGAAATTTATTTTCAGTCAGAAAGAAGCAAAGATTCAAAAAAATCAAATGCATATTACCGATTGCAGAATTTATTAGCAAGACATGTTACATTTAATGAATTCAAAGCAGTTTATGGAGAAATAAGTCCTGGAAAAATGCTTTCTGGTTTATTACAGACAGCAGATATGCTTCATCCTCAATTAAAAGAATTTGAAGGGCCTTGTCCTGTTATTGTTCCTGTTGGAATTGATCAGGACCCTCATTTAAGATTAGCAAGAGATATTTCTCAGAGAATAAAACCTCCTTTTATACAGCTAGTTTCAACATATAATATCTTTTTGCCAGGATTAAAAGGAGGAAAGATGTCTGCATCTGATCCTACTTCTTATATATCTCCGACAGATTCTCCAAAAGAAATTCAAAATAAAATAAATAAATATGCATTTTCAGGTGGACAGCCTACACTAGAAGAGCACAGAAAAAAAGGCGGGAATCCAGATGTGGATGTTTCATTCCAATATTTAAGATTATTTGAAGAAGATGATAAAGAATTAGAAAATATATACAACAGATACAAATCAGGAGAATTGCTTACAGGCGAACTAAAAAAAATAGCTATTGATAAAATATCTAAATTTTTAATAGAACACCAAAAAAGACTTAAATCAATATCTCAAAAAGATATTGATAAATATTTAAAGTGATTATTTAGATAAGAATAATTATCTAAATGATTTGCCATCAAGCAAATATTCTTCTCTGTATCTTATTACCTTGCTGACATAATCTTGAGTTTCAGCTGCTCTTTTTCCTGCAACTAATTCTAATGCTTTTGAAAATCCATTATCCCAATTTTCAGGACATTCTTTTAAGTTTTCTATTTTTAAAACTCTGATTACTTTTTTCTTTTTTCCAGAACCTTTAGTAATTTTATATTCCTTTTCTCCATTTCTTGCATTTTGAATTATTCTTACTGCATGTCTTATGTTTCCATAACCTGCATTATAAGAAGCTAAAGCAAGTTTAGTTTTTTCATCTCCAATATATTTTTCAAATTCTTTATAATCATACATTTGCCTCATATATCTTGTCTGAGCATCAATTGCTTTTCCAGGTTCATACATTTCATTTGGTTTGTATCCTAATTCTTTTGCTGTATCTGGCATTATTTGAGATAATCCCACTGCACCAACAGGAGATTTTGCATTAGGATTAAATCGAGATTCTTGTTTTATTTGCCCCTTTATCAGATATTTATCTAGTGAGGTTTCTTGAGATTCTTTTAAAATTAATGAATCATATTTGTATTCATCATATTTCACAACCTTTTTATCAGTTTTATTAACTTTAGCTTCTAAACTATTTCCATTAAATAATCCAACCCCACCTAAAATCAATCCAACTCCTAATCCAATTCTTGTTAAATAATTAGTAAATTTCATTTTAACTCTCCATTTGTAATATATGAAGGACACTTATTATCATATCCGGGGCATTTCTGGCAAACAGAATTTAATTTATACATAACATATCTCCAATTAGGATGCGCATCTTTCTTTTCTTGAGAATCATTCCATAAAAGAAACTTTCCATTTTGCAATGCAATTAAATCTACATTTGCTATTTCTTTATTGTAACATATAGGTATTTGGGTTTGTATTCTCATTTTATTTTTTCTCCACATAATTTTTGCAATTTATCTGTTTAGCATTTTCATAACTTCCCGAGCAAATATTGCAATAAGAATTCTGAGCTAATGTAATATTAGGCTGTGAATCAAGCCATTTTTCAGTATCATTGTTTGCTACATTTCTCCATCTGCATTTTCCAGCTGTTTCAGCTAAAACATCCTGAATACATTGATTAAGAACTTCTGAATAATTATAATTATCTAAATCCACAAAATTAACTTGGGTTCTATACTCTGGAGTATGCATTCTTCTATTTACTTCACTCCATTGTTCTACTGTTAATTCGTCTCTTAATGTTTCTACTAATGTTTCCATTTTATTTATCCTCCTCGTCTTCCAAGAACTTTTTTAATGAATATTCAAACAAGTGAGACTGGTTTCTAAACAAGCCTTCTTTTAATTTCTCCTGAGCTTTTTCAAGCATTTCTCTTTCAATTGTTATTGATATTTGTGTTTTCATTTTATCCTATTTTATGATATTTTATCCCTTTTTAAATGTTTCTATAATTGTCATTTTAAAGTGATGACTATATCTAAAAGACAAGTATTTGGAGATATAACAAAAGATTTATATAGGTGCATATGCATATACCTATATGGTTAAAGTAATCTCATTATCCAATGATGCTTATGATAGATTGAAATCAATAAAAGATAATAAATCATTTTCAGAGATAGTTGTAGAATTAATTGAATGCAAGAAAAAGAAAAGAGATATAAGCAAATTTGCAGGAATTTTTAAGAATGATGAAGAATGGGGAAAAATAATGGATAATATAGAAAAAGACAGAAAAAATTTTAAGTTGAGAGAGGTGAAATTTTAATGTACTGCCTAGACACAAATATAATTGTAAACTATTTAAGAGGAGATAAAGAAACGATTTCTAAATTTAATAATGTCTCAAATGAAGTATTCATTACCCCCTTAACTTTATGCGAGTTATTTCGAGGAGCATATCTTTCTTCAGACTCGGAAATCAAAGTAAGATTAATAAAAGAATTTACAGATACATTTACTTTGCTGGAATTTAATGAAAATATCTGTATAGAATATGGAAAAGAATATGCAAAATTAAGTAAAATTGGAAAAATTACAGAGAATATAGACTTGATGATAGCTTGTTTTGCAAAAATGAATAATCTAATTTTAGTTACTCGAAATAAAAAGCATTTTGAAAATACAGGAATAAAAATAGAAGTTTGGTGATTTATTATTTTCTTGGATTATCATTTTATTTATTAGTAAAATGAAATTATAAATATATTGTGTTTTTGAGTTACTTTTATAAATCTCATTTCTTTATTGTTTTTATGAAATTCCTATCATTGCATTGCGACTTCATAAAATTCAAGCCATTAAAAAAAGCACTAAAAAGCATTGAAGAATTAACTGAAAAAGCAAAAAAAGGCGAAGAAATTAAAGAGCCATTAGTAATTTTAACAGCAGTTGAAAAAACTGATGAACAAAACCCCAATATAATCAAACAGTTTGTAGATAATATTGCAGATATTGCAAAACAAGTTAATTCTAAAAATATAGTATTATATCCTTATGCTCATTTATCTCCCAGTTTATCAAACCCCAGTTTTGCACAAAGCACTTTAGAGCAAGCTGAAAAAGAATTAACTAAGCAAAAATTCCAAGTAAGCAGAGCACCTTTTGGATATTACAAAGAATTTGAATTAAAATGCAAGGGACATCCATTATCTGAATTATCAAGAGAAATAAAATATAATGGAGAAGTTAAAGAAGATATAAACCCTAAACAACTACTTAGAGAAATCTCAAAATCTAAACTAGATGCAAGAGAGCTAAAAGATAATGACCATAGAATTTTAGGTAAGCAAATGGATTTATTTTCATTTTCAGAAGTTGCTCCTGGAATGGTTTTCTGGCATAATAATGGATTAATTATAAGAAACAAATTAATTGAATATTGGAGACATGAACATAAAAAAGCAGGTTACCAGGAAATTTCTACCCCTCAAATTTTAGATAAAAAACTCTGGTTAATTTCAGGACACTGGGAGAAATACAAAGAAAATGTTTTTATATCAGATTATGAAAAAAGAACATTTATTGTAAAACCAATGAATTGCCCAGGAGGAATGCTGGTTTATAAAAACTCTCCAAAATCTTACAAAAACTTACCTCTTCGTGTTGGAGAACTAGGAGTTGTTCACAGACAAGAACTTTCAGGAGTTTTAGCAGGATTATTCAGAGTAATTCAATTTACTCAAGATGATGCCCATATCTTCTGCACAGAAAAACAATTAGAGCAAGAAATAATAAACATAATGGATTTAATAGATAAATTTTACAAATTATTTGGTTTTGAATATCATGTAGAATTATCAACACGTCCTGAAAAAAGGATTGGAGATGATAAAATTTGGGACAAAGCAGAAAAAACTTTAGAAGATGTTTTAAAGAAAAAGAAAATGAAATTCAAAATAAATAAAGGAGATGGTGCTTTTTATGGCCCTAAAATAGATTTTCATATTAAAGATTCTTTAAACAGAACCTGGCAGTGTGCAACTATCCAACTAGATTTTGCAATGCCAGAAAGATTTGAACTAGAATATACTGATGAGAAAAATCAAAAGAAGCAACCTGTTATGTTACACAGAGTAATTTATGGAAGTTTAGAAAGATTTATGGGAATTTTATTAGAACATTACAAAGGAAAACTTCCATTATGGATCTCTCCAATACAGTGTAGAGTAATTAATTTCACAGATAAAAATAATAAAGCATGTGAGAAACTAGTAGAAGAATTAAAATCTTTAAACATAAGAACAGATATTGATTTAACCTCAGAACCTTTACAAGGAAAAATCAAGCAAGCTGAAATGGAAAAAATTCCTTACATCATCGTTATTGGTGATAAAGAAGAAAAATCTAATTCTTTAGCTGTCAGAAAACAAGGAAAAGTAACAACAATAAACAGAGAAGAATTTATTAAACAAATCAAAAAAGAAGTTGAAGAGAAGATATGAACTTCACTCAATTATTAAAAAAGATAGAATCTTCTAAGATATTCGAAAGATTTAAATCAGAACATCCAGATGCGGAACTTGTTGTAGGATTTTTTATATTGGATTTTACAGGAAATGATTCAAAACAAACACTAGATTATAAAACAGACCATAAGATCTTTACTTTTTCTCTGGAAAATGAGGATATTACTTTTCAAGAAGATAAACTAATAGATTCTCCAAATCAACCACCTCTTCAAAAACTAAACACAACTATTAAAATTGATTTAGATAAAATACCTGAATTAGCAAAAACAACAGCCCTGGATTATAATATTCAAAATAAATTCCAGAAAATAATTGCTGTTTTGCAAAAACATGAAGGAAAAGAAACTTGGAATTTAACCTGCATGCTAGATAGTCTAGCAATATTACATATTTTAATTGACGCAAATACAGAAGAAATAATCAAATTTGAAAAAAAATCAATGATGGATTTTATGAAAAAAGTGTAAAATAATTAAAAATATCTCTATAATATATTAAAAATAAACAATTAAACATCTGTTCATAAATATTTTAATCATATCCTCTGCAAAAGGTATAAAGATATCACATTATAAAAATTTATTAGCATTAATAACAAAAAAGAAGATTTTTTAAACAGCTTATTACTATTATATTTATATAGCCAAACATCTTAGTATAGGAAATCAAAATGGGTGAAATAGATAAAATAATAACTGAAATTAGTCCTTATTATCAAAAGAAAAAAGGCCCCTCAGACCAGCAAACACTTACTTATGAATTTCAAATGGGGAGATTAGAACAAGTTTATTACTGGGTTTTGGATTTCATGAATGGGATGTTTGGAGGAGATGTAACAAAGTTAATTGATAATTTTTCTTCATCACCTGGTTCAGGACAATTTGCAGAAATTTCAAGAAGCAAATCTTATATGCAGCAGGAAACTTCAAGAGTTTTAGGAACAGTAAGCACAATCTTGCAGGGAGTAATGAGGCTATTATATGACTTAAAAGAATTTCAAATAAGATTGTCTCATTATGATGATGCTAATTCAGAAGATAAAACAAAAAAAGAATCTGGAATTTTAGCACTAAAACAAATCTGGCTAGACAAGGTAGATATTCAAAGAGGAAATGGAAGCATCCATGCTATGACAACAAGCCAATTAAATTTTGTAACACTAAGAGATTCATTTATGTATTGTGAAAAACCAGAAGATGTTGATAGATTAGATTTAAATGAAAGAGTTAAAAGAGTTTTAAAACCAAGAGTTTCAGAATTTATAGAATGGAGAAAAAGAAGTGAACAGCAACTAAGAAGAGAATTTGAAATTGAAAAAACTTATTTAAGAACTCAAGTTAATGCATTGAAATTAAATGCAAGATGGGCAAAACCATATCTTAAAGCAGCTCAAAAATTAGAAGGTGATGAGAAACTAGGAGAAAATCCAGCAATGGTTGGATTGTTTAATACATTATTATTTGAACTAACTTTAATGGGAAAATCTCCTGTAGATGTAAAAGATGCAGTTATTGCAAAAGATCTTCCTCCAGGATTTATAAATGATAAAAAATTTAGAAAATATTATTCCATTGTTATTATTGATTTTAATTTTAGGTCAAGTGCTAGTAGCCCAGGACAGCCAGCTTATTTTTCTGGAAGAGCAGATGTTACATTTAAAGCTTATGCATTAAATGAAGATGAATTAAAATTATTTAAAAAGAAATTAGACAGTTCTGATTTAAATGATGCATTAAAATTAATTCAGGGAATGACAGATGATTCTTTATTAAAATTAAATGAAGATATAGAAAGTTTTTTAGAACCTGAAAAAAAGAAAAAAGAAGAAGATGCAAAAAAAACAGAAGAGGACATTAATCCATTTTCTGCATTATTTAATTTCTTTAAAAAAGAAGAAAAGAAAGATAAAAAAGAAGAAGATAAATTAAAAGATGTTAAAGATCTTAAAAAAGACAGTTATGCAGAAAAATATATCAGAAGTTTAGCAGAAGCAAATGCAATAAATTCTTGTTTTACTGTTTTTGATATTTATAAGAAAGCTCATGGAATGGCTTCATTCCCTTATTCAGAAGAAGCAGAAGCAGAAGCCCCAAGAACAACCCCTGAAAAATGGTTTGGGTTAAAATAAAAGTTATAAATTAGATTTTTAATATTAATAAGAAAAGTATCAATCACAAAATATTAATACTTCTTTTTATTTAAAAGATTATGAAAAAATCATCTAAAAAAAATAAGATTAAAGGAAAATTAAAAGGATTTAAACCAATTATCAAAAAAGAAATAATTGAACCTAAGGAAGAGAAAAAAGTGAGTTTAGGTTGGGATAATCAAGAGATAACTCCGATTACATCAAGAAATTTTGAAGATTTTCCAATAAGAAGAGTTTCTCCAATACTTCAACCTGAAACAATAGAACCAGTTAGAGATTTAGAAATAGATTTAGAAAATGTTCAAACATCTCAAACACAAATACAAGATAAACCTTATACTAGTTCTAATGCTTCTTTGCCATACACTTCTACTCCTTCTTATGAACAAATACCAAAAGAAAGAGATTTAGCAATGCCTAATGTAACTCTAGCAAATCCAAATTTAACAACTTTTCAAAATTCACAGCAAACAATTAATCCAAGACAATTTGAACAGCAATTTGGTTATCCTGAACAAGAAGAAGATTCATATCAGCATATGAGAAAAGCAACTGAAGAAGAAGATAGAAGACTGCCTTTTCAAAGAAAAAGAAGGTTTTAATAATATAAAAATAATATAATATTATAAAAGAGGGGAAGAAATATAAAGCATTAATAATTAACAACAAAAAACATTTATTCATTAAAATTTGAATACTGATGTTAAGCTAAACAACAGAAGCTCAATATAATGTCCAATTAAATTATAACTAAATATCAAAATTTAGTTTAAATAATAAATCAACATCAAAACAAACAAAATGGCAGACTATGAAAATATCTATCCAGGAACAACTTATCTTCTTGATCCTAATTATGGAAATTTTACTGGGTTTAGGATTCCTGCAGGAGAACTTGGAGGAACAACAAGCATCCAAACTGCAAATCAATTATCAGAAGTAAGCAAATTATTAAATCAAGGAATGAAAACAACAGAAGTTTCTCTTACTGATATGAAGGTTTTTGAATCAATTCCTAAAAACCAATTTGAAGAAATAAGAAGATTAAATGAACTAACAGGTGCAGAATCTACATTACATTCTCCAATAATTGACCCTGCCGGATTTATTGGGGAACAAGGATGGAGCAAAGAAAATAGAGAACTAGCAGAAAGACAAATATGGAATGTTGTGGAAAGAGGGCATGAACTAAATCCTAATGGAAATATTCCTGTAACAATTCATGCAGCAGGAATGATACCAGGTTCAGAAATGATCCCAGATAAAGAACAAGGAGAAGTTCTTGGAAGAATGGTTGCAGTTGATAGAGAATCAGGAAAGTTTATTCCATTAGCAAGAGAAACTAGATATTATCCTCACCATGAAGGAAAAGAATTAGCAGAAGGAAAAATATACAAACCTGAAGAGGAACTAAAAATAGCTAATAATTCTTATTGGGATAATGAACTATCTCAATTAGTTTTTTATAAAGACAGGGGAGATCAAATATTAAGAAATGCTTTGCCTATTGCAGCAGAAGCATTAACCCAAGGTATAAAAGATCCAGAAAAATTAGATCCTAGGGAAATAACTGCAATTAATGATGTTAATAATGCCCAGATATTTTTAAATAATACTTATCAGAGTTTGCAGGGGTTATACAACAAAGCATATAAATATGCAGATGAAGAAACAAGAGCAAAATTAAGAAAAGTTGCAGAAGAAGTAGGTCCTAATATTAGAAAATCAATGGGAAGAGATCCATCTGGTTTTTCATCAGCAATTCAGCAATTAATCGGAGCAATGCAAGCAGTAACAGACCAACATACCCCTCAAGTTTATGAATCCATTGAAAAATTTACAAAAGAAAATGCAAGTAAAACACTAAGTAATGTCGCATACAAAGCTTATGAAGAATTTGGTAATAATGCTCCTATATTAAGTATTGAAAATCCTCCTTATGGTGCTGCTCTTGCAAGTGGAAAAGATTTAAAAGATTTAGTTATACAAACAAGAGAACAATTTGTTAAAAAATTAACAGAAGAAGGAAAGTCAAAATCAGAAGCAGAAAAAATAGCTGAAAAATTAATTGGAGTTACTTGGGATACATCTCATATAGGAATGATTAGAAAGCAAGGTTTTGGAAATGAAAAAATCGTTGAAGAAACAAGACATGTTGCTCCTTATGTGAAGCATGTTCATTTCAATGATAATCTAGGTTCAACTCATACTGATCTTCCTCCTGGAATGGGAAATGTTCCTCTAAGAGATGTATTAGAAGTTTTAGAAGAAAAAAAATTCAGAGGAAAAAAGGTTTTTGAAGGAGGAGAATTTTTTAGTCAATTTAAAACAAGTCCTCACCCCTATGTATTAGAAGCAACAGGCTCTTCTATATATTCAACAGGAGCAGGTCCATACTGGAACCAGATAGGAGTTCCAGGAGCATATTTTTCAGGAACAGGAGCAATTAATCCCCCAATATATCACTCAACTTGGGGAGCAAGTTTTGCGAGACTTCCAACTGAATTAGGTGGAGCAATGCCAGGTTCAGGAGATACAAGTCAGTTTTCAGGAACACCTAATCAATAAAATGAAAGTACAAGATATAATTATGTGGATAATTGTAATAATTTTTTTAATTATAATTGGATACTTATTCATAACTGGAAAAGCTTTCAAATGAAAATTGATTTAAAAGAAATTTTGTATATTTTTGGAAACAGCCCTACAGAATTTATAACTATCTTAACACTTTTATTTGCAATAATATGCAAAACATAATAAAATAAACATTTAAAAACTAAAATATATATTGTATTATATAAGAGAGATGAAAAAAGAAAAAGCTCATAAAAAAGTTTCTAAGAAACAATTGCCTCAGTTAAACTTAAAATCAGAAAGAGATATTGCAATGGATTTTGCAACAAAAGTCTACAAAAAATTTGATAAGTTGATTAAATCAATAATTCTCTTTGGTTCAACAGTAAAAAATACAGAAGTGGTTGGTTCTGATATTGATATAATTATTATTGTTGATGATGCATCAATTAAATTTGATGAAAAAACAATTTTATGGTATAGAGAAGAATTAGGAAAAATTATCCAAGGGAATCCCTATGGCCAAGACCTTCATATCAATACAATTAAACTAAGTACTTGGTGGTCTGATTTAATTAGAGGAGATCCTGTGATTATTAATGCAATAAGATATGGAGAAACAATTATTGATTTCGGAGGATTTTTTAATCCACTAAAAATAATTTTAGAACAAGGAAAAATAAAACCAAGTCCAGAAGCAATTTACATTGCACTAAATAGAGTTCCTAATCACATTACAAGAAGCAGATTATCAGAAATATCTGCAATTGAAGGATGTTATTGGGCATTTGTTGATGCTGCTCAAGCACTATTAATGTCTATTAAAGTTCTTCCACCAAGTCCAGAACACATACCATTATTATTAAAAGAGCATTTTGTAGACAAGAAATTAATGAAAATACAATGTGTAACTGATTTCAGAGATTTATATGATTTGCATAGAAGAATAATGCATGGAGATATAAAAAATTTAGATGGAGATATTATTGATGGCTGGCAAGATAAAGCAGAAGAATTCTTCAAAGTTGTCATGAAGTTGATTGAAGAAATAATCTGATTAACTATATTAATATTAAACAAAAATCAGATTGTTTCTTGGGGAATAATCTAAACAAATTTATCAATAATCTTATAAAATAAATAACAAGATATTTGTTCATTAAAATCTTCAATCATAAATTCAAATAAATCTTAATCAACTCATCTGCAAAGCTCATGTCTTAATAGATTATCAATAAATAAAATTAAAAAAATGAATTCCTAATCTTTCTTATCCTTCTCTTCTTTTTTAGGATAAAATGCTTCCATCTGATTATCAACATTTTCTGTAATCATCTCAGGAGTAAGTCTTGCTTCAAATTTGTAATTTTCAAGTATTTGTACAGTTGAAGCTGCTTTCTTTAATTCTTTATCATCTTTATTCTTTTTGTCCTTAGCAGCACTTATTAAATCCTTATATTTCCAATTTTCATATTTGCTTAATCCTGCTCTTGCTTCATCAGATAATTTATATCCTGATTCTTTTATTAAATCAGAAACAATAGTTTCATCTCTTGCTTTTTCATATTTACTAGAATAAACTGAGATTGCTTCTAATAATCCTCTACTTGTTAAATTTCCAGTTTGTATGCCTGTATAAGCATCATTAAAGGCTCCTGCTAAAATAGGATCATTTTCTAATCCATATTGAGAATAATGTTTTTGCATTGCTGGCAAAGCTATATCTAATTGCCTATTTTCTAATTTCTGAGCAGCTAATTGTGCCCATTGATAATTTGCTAGATTTTCTAAGTTTTCTTTTGCCATTTTTCTTAATTTTATAGCTCAAATGAACTTTATAAATCTTTCTATTGATGAAACTAATTAGTAGTAACAAATAGGAACATTTATAAAGGTAGGATATAGTATGATTTTACAAGAAACGACTTAAAATGAAACAAAAGATATCAATTACAATAGACAAAAGAATAATCAGATTACTGGAAAATGCCCTTAGAGACAGCAAATTCAGAAACAGAAGTCATATTATAGAATACTCGTTAACTAAATTCTTAGGAGAAAACAAGAAATGAAACACCCAAAATGCCAAAGATGCAAAAAAAGAAAAGCAACGGGAATAATCAGACAAAAAGCTGTTTGTAATGATTGTTACGATTTAATTAACAAAGACAATTATTTCAGAATTAAAGAAGGAAAATCTATTCCTAAAGACTTTTCGATCTTTATTGAATTAGACAAAAACAATAGAAGAGTAAGAAAAATAGAAAATTAATTATTTTATTTTTTCAATTAAATTTAAATAATACTTTATTTTATTATATTTATGACAAGAAACCAAAGAAGAGGTAATAAAAGAGAGGATAAAAGGAATAATCCTAACAAAAAATCTTTAATTAATTTAGGAGAAATTGTTGATTCTGCAATAAAGGAGGGAATTGAAACACTTGTTGAAGAGCATCCAAGATTTGCAAATCAGGAAAACTTTATAGCAAGTTATATTGATCCTAAAGCACTAAAAAATTATGTTAATGAAGAAGTTCAGAATATAAAAGAAGGAAAATATACTGGAGGCAAATTTAAAACTCCTGAAAAAGCAAAAAAAGCAATTATAGAAAAGTTGGCAGGATATGTATCTTCAGGGGAAATGTTCAATGAACTTGGAAAAGAATTCATTCTTAGAAAAAGTTTAGGAGAGGCTTCTAAACGCTTTTGGACAGGGGGATGGGCAAGAGAAATATTAAAAGGAGAAAAAGAATTAGACAAAACCTTTGGCGCATTCAATAAATTATACTCGTTAATCAGATCAGGCAATTATTCAAAAAATCTTCCTCAACTTGCAAAATCCTTTGAACAAATAGAAAAAGCAAGATTTGCTGATGCAGCATTTAATGTATTATATGAAAAAGGAGTAATAGATAAAAATAAGTATCATGCAGTTAAGACTGCAATTATTGCAGGGGTAAACGAACTAAAAGAGAAATCTTACAAAACTTTGGAAAGTTATATTCCTAAATTAACTGGCACTATATTAACCTTAACAGGTTTTGGAGTTTTATTATCAACAAATAAGATGACTGGAGCAGTTATAGGAAATTCAACAAATTCAAGTCTTTCTGCAATTTTATTTGGATTAGTAACCCTGGCTGCAGGAATTGTCATGTTTATAGCAAATAATAAACAGAAATAAAATTATTTTTTTATTTTAGAATCTAAAACACATCACTATACTCATCTTCCCCATCTTCAAAACTATAATCATACTGGCTTTTGCCTGTTTCTTCATCAGGATTATAAACTCCTAGACTATCTCTTAAATTAAAATCATCTCCAGGCTCCATAAGAATATCATCATCTTTTTCTTTGTCTTTTTCAGCTTCTTTTTTATTTTTTTGTTCTACTTCTTGTATAATATTATTTGCGATATCATTAATTCTCTTATGATTATTTATGGGCTCAATAGCACCTATATTTTCATTTAATAATTGTTTCTGAATCTTTTTATTGTCTTCTTCATATTGTTTTATATTAGGAGATTCAACAGGTAAAGTTGGCAATTCAGGATTATTTTTTTTACTTCTCTTGTTTTTATAACACTCCTTGCAATAAACAGGCCAGCCTTTTTTAGGCTTAAATGGAACATTGTCTATTTTTCCACATTCATCACAAGTTATATCAAATCCCCATTTTTTCTTCTCCATCTCTACTTCCATCTTTTGTGTTTTTTCATTAGCTTTAGCTAATGAACCTTCTGCTCCATGTTTAATTCCTTTATCTTCCATGCTCTTGATTAACTCAGAAATACTTTTAGCAGCATCAGCATTAACTGAAATAGAATCTATTCCAAATCTAAAAAGTTTTTCAACCATTTCTGGATTGCTTCCTGCTTGTCCGCAAATACTTGTCTGAACTTTTCCTCTGCAGGCTTTAATTACTTTTTCAATCTGAGCTATAACAGCAGGATGCATTTCATTATATAAATGCTGAACATTATCATCCCCCCTATCAACCGCAAGGGTAAACTGAGTTAAATCATTTGTCCCAAAACTAATAAAACTAACTTCTTTTGCAAGGTCCTCAATAACCTGAACAGCTGCAGGAGTTTCAACCATAACCCCAAAATCCATATTTTCACTTGCAATTGCATTAAATATTTTCTTAGACTCTAATACTTCTTCAATTGAAATTACTTGTGGAAACATAACCCCAAAGTTTTTGTTAGGATGCTCTTCAGCAACTTTTTTAATTGCATTTAATTCAGCTTCAAATATTTTAGGATGCTTCAAACTAAATCTAATTCCATGCAATCCTAACATAGGATTAATTTCTCTTTCAGGACTTCCCTTTAATCCACTGAACTCATCAGTTCTCACATCAGAGCTTCTAATCCAAACAGACTTAAATGGCCTGGAAATCTTTTCAATTCCATTTCTTAATAATTCAGTATAATCTTCTAATGTATTTTCTTTCTCATACAATAAAGGATGTTTATTTGAGCTTGCAATAATCCCTTCTAATCTTAATAACCCCACCGAATCAATACCAGATTTAGCAGCTCTTTCAGCAAATTCAGGTAAGTCTACAATTAACTTTAATTTAATCTTATGAGTTTCAACAATTGGTTCTATTTCAATAACACTTGTTTCTGCAACTTGTCCTTCGTAAACCTTTCCATGAGTTCCATCAACAGTAACTTTCATTCCATCTTTTAATACACTAGTTGCATTTCCAGTTCCAACAATAGCAGGAATTCCCATTTCACGACTTACTATTGCTGCATGCGAAGTCATTCCACCCTCATCAGTAACAATTGCAGTTGATTTCTGCATACTTACAACCATATCTGGATCAGTCATTTCAGTAACAAGAACATCTCCTTTCTTTATCTTAGATAAATCCTCCATGCCCTTTATTATCTTTACAATTCCAACACCAATTCCAGGACTTGCACCTAATCCATTTAATAAAATATTTCCAGATAATTCTCCTGTTTTTTTAACATTTGTTTTTAAAGTAGTTATCGGCCTTGATTGAACAATATAAATTTTTTCTTCTTCAACTGCAAATTCGATATCTTGTGGTTTTCCATAATGTTCTTCTAATTTTATTGCCTGATTTGCAGCTTCTAATATCTGAGAATGAGATAAAACTTGGCTCTTGCTTCTTTCTGCACTTAATTTAACTTTTTCATTTGAACCAGAACCAGTTCTAACAATTGCAACTAATTTATCTACAATAGTCATGCTTTTTATCTTCAAATCTCTTGATACTACATAATTATCCGGTTTTATTAATCCAGAAACAATTCCAGTTCCTAATCCATAAACAGCTTCAATAACAATATCATCTTCCATTGTCATTGGATTTCTAGAGAATATAATCCCAGACTTTTCAGAATCAATCATCTTTTGAACAACAACTGCAAGCAAAGATTGTCCTTCCTGAATTCCTTTTTGTTTTCTATAATAAATTGACCTTGCAGTATACAAACTTGCAAAACATTTTTTTACATGCTCAACAACTTGATGTCCTCCCTTAATATTAAGGAAACTATCTTGCTGTCCAGCAAAACTCGCATCAGCTGAATCTTCAGTAGTTGCAGAGCTTCTAACAGAAACAAAAATTGGTTCTTGCGCATTTCTTAAAATAGTTAATGCATCAGAAGAAACACCTTTGCCTTCTATTTTTTCTGTTCCTAAAATATTATATGCTTCAATAATTTCAGTTTTCAAATCACTTGGCATATCTGTTTTCAAAATTAATTCTCTAATTTCTTTTGCTTTTTCATCTAGCTCTGCAGTATCTTCCATATCAATTCCAAGAATGATATTATTAATTTTATCAGCTAATCCATGATGTTCTAAAAAGTAGGCAAAAGATTGCGCAGTCACTACAAATCCTGGAGGAACTGGAAATTTATTATTAAACATCTCCCCTAAACTAGCTCCCTTGCCTCCAGCAATATCAACATTTTTATTACTTAATTCAGAAAACCATTTAATATATTTATCCCTGAAATCAACTTCTTTTTTTGCTATCATCTAAATAAAAAATCAGCAATTATATTTAAAGTTTGTGTTAGTCAAAAACAAGAATTATTTTTGATTATTTGCTATAATCTCTTAAAGCAAACAACAAGGAGGATGAAGATTAAGCTTAATCAATAGAACAAATATAAGTTGAAATTATAAATATATCAATAATAATCAATATTAGAATTATTTCTTCATTATCTCTACACTAACTTTTGATTTGCAGGGTAATTTTGGTGCAGCTTTTCTAAAGAATTTTCTCATAAAAGCGATATTTTTCTCCCCATTAAAATAAACAGTAAAAATAGGGTTTCCTCTTTTAACAATTGCAGCTCTTCCTTCAGGAGTTCCAAAACTTAATGTCATTCCTGTCTGAACTCTCTCTCCCTTACTTGCTCCTGAAAAAACTCTGTTATTTCTTAAAATATTATGCGGAAAAACATTGCATCTAAAGAAAAAGTTTTTCTGGAATAAAACAGAAATATCCTTTAATAAAGTTTGTCTAACAGATTCTAAAGCTAAATCTCTAATTTGAATATTTTCTTCTGTGCTTAATGTCATCTTAATTCCAAAATCTCCTCTTTGATAAGCTTGTATATCTCCCATATTAAATTTTACAATCTTTTGAACAGGAACAGCTTTAATGTAACTAAACTGCTGTTTTCTAGAATGTCTAGTATTCACTACTGGCTGTTTTTTTGAATATGCTAATGCTTTTCTTGTTGTTGCCATTTTAATGTATTAATTAGTTTACATCCACCTCAGTATTTCTTGCTTGTCCAGGCAATCCTTTTTCGAAAATAGCTCTTACAAGTCCCTTATTTCCATGAGCCGCAGAAATTTTACCTTTAATTTTAGTTCCAGCAGGGCTAGTCCAGACAACTTCTTTCCCCACAAATTTAGCAGCATCTTCTTTTGATTTTGCTTCTACATTTAAGATAAAATGTCTTTCATGGATTCTTTTTAATCCTCTTCTAAACTGAACAACTTTAGCTTTCATATTATTAATAAAATAAATCTCAAAAATCTCACTCTCTCCAGGGCATTTCTCCTAAAGATTTATTTTTTTGAGAGTATTTATACAAACTGATAATAATTAGGGTTTAAAAGACTTTGCATAGTCTTCTAACTCATTAAGAATCAAAGATTTTTAAGATTTTTAAAGCTTATTAAAAACGGCCTATCCAATTAATTCCCAAATTCGAAGTACTACTTTCTTCTCGAGGATGCGCATTTCTAACATTTTCTTTGACCCTATCAACAAATTTATTTAAAATATATTCTATCTGTTCAATTTCTTGAGAAACTAAGAAATTATTCCCCCCTATTTTTAAGGCATGATCAAGACCAACCAATGGTTTGTGTCTTCCTTTAACCTGAATAACATCAGTATACTCTCCTGTACCAGTATGTCCAGATCTAGAAACGTTTTCTATAAAAGTATTTCCTTTTATTGGAATAATAGAACAACTATAACTTCCATCAATACTAGTATATTTTTCCTCTAATCTAAAACAAGAATCTTCTAAAGGGGTATATCCAGTAACAAGAATTTCATTAGGTAATTCCTCTTTACTAAATTTCCTATTTCTTACTTGCTCTTTAGATCCTGGGAGATTATTTGCAGCCATTAAAGCGTATTTTTGCCTTCGCATAGAATTATAAGAACTACTGAATTTTTCTTGATGTCCCTGTTGTCTCTTAGCTTTACTTCTCTTGCTCATAATTTCATAAAAATAAATCCATTTAAAAACCTTTAGATTCTGGAAACAATATTTTTAAACAAAAATCTTTCTAAATATGAATTTCAAATTCACCTAGTTCTTTTTCTAATAATTTCATTAAATGACTGTTTAGCTTTTCAGCATTTCCTTTGTATTCTGAAAGGGCCTTATTTAGTTCATTAACATTAGAATCTTCAATCTTTTCTGTTATCTTTTTTATTTTATTTTCAGAAACTAAAAATACAGGCTTAGTTAAAAATAACTCAGAATGCTTTCCTTTGTGTGTTAAAATAACTTTAGATTTCTGCAATAATCCCATTTCTTTTCTCTGTCCATATTCAATTAATTCTTGTATTAAATAAACTGAATCTTTTCTTAGATGCTCAAAAGCCTGTTTTGTAGGAGCTTTTTTAGCAGCATATTTTTTATTTGTGTCAACTAATTCATTTAAAACATGCAAGAATTTAGGATTTCCTTTTCCTTTGTTAATAATTTCTTTTTCATATTCTTTAATTAATAAATTTTCCGTTTTACTTCCAAATAATGCTTTCATTATCTGGAAAATATTTTCATAAATTTCTTTAAATGTTTTTTCTTGCATTCTTTTTTCAATTTCTTCTCTTAATTCTTTCAATCTTTTAAGATAATCTTCTGAATTTTTCAATAATCTATCTACATCCTTGCCACTTACTTCTTTGATTTTTTCATGTTCATATCCTTTGTAATATTTGATTAAAATTTCTTCTAAAATATCCCAATATTTTTTCTCAAGCATTTTTTCTTTATCCACAAATATTCTTTTCATCTCACTTACTGTTTCTTTAACAGTTGTTGGAGGAAGCCCGTACAACATTAACAAAGCTTGTGAAGGAGTAATAACACCCCAGTAGATATCTCCCATTACAATATCCAATAATTTTCTCTTAACAATTTCCTGAGTCTTATCTCCCATGGACATAAACATATCAATTGATTCTGGGCTTGGTTTTATTTTACCCATTTTTAATAATAATTTCCAAGGCAGGAATCCTCCTCTATCATACAAAGGAACTCCATCTCTCAAAAAAGTATAGAAAACAGGATTAGCATCTTTAACACCATCCCAGAATTCAGTTAAAAGCCAAACCTGAACATTCAGCTTATTTTGAACCCCTGCCAACTCTCCTGCCTGCATAACATAAGAATAAATAATATTTCTTAACTTATCTTTTAATTCCAATCTCGGCATCCTCTTTACATCAGTGTCATCAATAATTACAGTAACATCAACGTCACTTGTCTTCACAGTATCTCCTCTAACTAAACTTCCTGCAATAATATAAGAATAAACATACCTTTCAAATTTCTTTAAGCATAAACTTTTATGAATTTGAGCAACTCTCAAGGCGCCTAAGATTCCTTTATCATATAATGGAAAAGCCATCCCAATAGCTTCAATAATTTCATACTTAGAATCCATAGCAACTTCCCATAAATCTCTTTCTAAAAATAAATTAAGCCATATATTCTGTTTATCCTCTGCTATTTTTTTGATTATTTCTTTTTTAATCTCATTATATTCTTTTTCCTTATCATCAGGCAAAACAATAACTAAATGCATTGGCTTCTTTTTTTTATCTTCTTCCTTTAATTCATTTTCTTCATCAAAAAACTGAGCTGCCTGGGGAGGAATTATTCCAATTGCTTCTGTAAATTTATATTTAGAACAAATAAATTTCTTAAGAGATTCAAGTTTTTCTCTTGTTTTTTTCATTTCTTTTTCTTCTTTATCAGAATTCATATTAGGAATTGGTTTTCCATTAATCTCAGGAGTCTGATATTGCTTATCATCAAGTGTTTTTTCAGAATTGTCTTCTACCATAGTTTAAATAAATTTAAACTCTATTTAAAGCTTATGATTATTGTTACTTTAAGATAATACTGGGAGATACATAAATTTTTAAATAAAAATACTAAACAATTATATGGTCGATAAAGATAATATTCCAAAAATGTTCTGCGACAATCAGAGGCGATATTCTGGTACTCCCGAAGGAGTTTACAATTGCATAGCACATTTAGATTCAGGCAGAGTTCTTGTTTGTCCTTATAAAGGATCTGATATAAAACCAATTGATTATTTTGGAAAAGGTCATTATAGATTATTAATTCAAAGACAAACTCAAGGAGGAGATGGAGTTTGTCAGGATTTCCAGATATTACCTTCAGCTAAAAAAAGAAGAATAAAACAGCTTGTTGAAGAATTGGAGCAATCTTAAAAATGGTAGATTATTTTTGTAAACATCGATTTAAAAAATCTGGTTGTACAGATTATGGATGTACTGCAGATTTACATAATAAAGGAGCAGTAGATTGTCCTTACAGAAAAAAAGATATAATAATGCATCCTCCATTGCCCCCTGAAGAAAATAATACTTTCACAATAGCAGGTTGCAAAGATTTTGAAATAACTCCAGATACAGCTTCTGATTTAATTAAAAAATTACAAGAACCAGAAACCTCAACAAAAAACTCAGGCAAATCTTAATCATGATATCCAGAAGGCGATTAGGCTAGTGGCAAACCATCTTGTTTACACCAATATGAAC